>Ga0315298_1000919_pt1 | contig 55956 bp, 51 predicted proteins | sample WHS_1_MG_FD_203077 | JGI IMG/M metagenome (GOLD analysis project Ga0315298, IMG submission 203077) | Extremophilic microbial mat communities from Washburn Hot Springs, YNP, Wyoming, USA - WHS_1_MG | ecosystem: Environmental > Aquatic > Thermal springs > Hot (42-90C) | place: USA: Wyoming... | reverse complement strand
TGCGCATGGTCAGGCTCAGCTCGTTGTACGTCATGTTGCCGCCCGGATCGAGGATCACGCCTTCGTCGTGATCGACGATGAGAAACTGGTTGGCCTGCACCGCCTCCTCGTCCGGCACGAGATCGGTAAACAGCACGCAGGCATGATGGGCGTCTTTGTAAAGTTCGATGGACATGGCAGATGCTGGGGGCGTCCCCCGAAAACCAAACAAGGCCGGCGATTGCGGCAGATCAGCGACTGCGGGTCAGCGCACCGGGGCCTGGCGTTCGAGCTGGCCGAGGACGCTCTGGGAAATTTCCGTGGCCCGCTGCAATTGCGCCAGCGCCGAGCGGATGTGCGCAATGGTGTCGGGCAGGCGATCCTGGTCGTGGCTGAGGATCGACTTGCGCAGCGCGTCGGCCGCGTCTTCGAACAGGTCGATGGCCTGATACAGCGTGGTGGCGATGTCGGTCATCATGACGGCCTCCTCAGGCAACGAGCCGTCGGGCACGCCGCCCGACCGGTTGTCCCTACCGCGGAGCGGCAAGCCGACCCCAGCGGCGTCACGCCGCCCCCGGGCTGGCACCCGGGCTGCATGCGGATGCGGCGCGATGGCCGCGACATGGTTCTGTCCATAGTCCCCCCGAGAACGTCGGGCGCGGCAGCGCCCGGACAGGCACAGCGGTTTGCGGCTGGTTTTGAGTGTGAAAAATTCCGCAAAACCTTGGTTTTTTCGGCATGATACCGACGGGGAATCGGCTGTTTTTGTGCCAGATCAAGGCAAAGCGACGATTCTCCCCCCCCGGCATCAGACCATGACCATTTCGGCACCGAAGTCGGCTGCCTTGGCGTTGTACAGGCTGGAGGTCACGAGCACGTCCACGCCGCTGGCGGCGAACTGCGCGGCGTTGTCCGGGCGGATGCCGCCGGCGGCGTTGATGGTGAGGCGCGGCTGCAGCGCGCGCAGCTGCGGCACCAGCGTGCCGAGCTGCTCCACGGTCATTTTGTCCAGCTGCACGCCGTCGGCCCCGGCGCGCGCCGCGGCCAGGGCGTCGGCGGCGTCCTCGGCCTCGATGAGGACGAACTTTTCCGGGCTGTGCGCCTTGGCGCGCTCGACGAGCTGCGCCGCGCCCAGCCCGGGAAGAAACGCGCGGTGCTGGGCGAACACCAGAATGGTCTCCGACAGCCCGGCGCGGTGCACCATGCCGCCGCCGCACATCACGGCGTAATGCTGCAGCCGCCGCGCGCCGGGAAACGCCTTGCGCGTGCCGGCGACCTGGATGCGGGGATTGCCGACGCGCGCGGCGTCGACCATCTGCCGCGTCGCGCTGGCGATGCCGCCGAGGTATTCGAGCAGGTTCATGCCCTGCTTCCAGGCGACGTGCAGCGCGTGGGCGTTGCCGTACAGCCGCAGCACCGGCTGCCCCGGCGCGGTGGTGTCGCCGTCTGCAGCCAGCGGTTCGGCGCGCAGCCCCAGCGATTGCGCCAGGCGCAGCAGCGGCGCCATGCCGGCGAGCACCCCGGGCTGCCGCGCGGTGTAGGTCAGCCGTCCAGGCGCGTCGGGCAGGCCGAGGGCGCGGGTGGTTTCGTCGTGCAGCGGCACGTCTTCGGTAAGGAAGTGGTCGATCTCAGCTTGGGTGAAATACATCATGTTTGGACAGCTCCCGGTTTTGCAGAACACGCACGGCGGCAAACAGCAGCAGGCTGAACGCGCCGAGCAGCGCGCTGAGCACGGCCGCCTGCGCCGTGTCACCGTTGGTGACGGTGTTGAAAATCGCCAGCGACAGCGTCTCGGTGCGGCCGAGGATGTTGCCGCCGAGCATCAGCGACATGCCGACTTCGCCCATGCCGCGCGCCAGCGCCAGCAGCAGCCCGCCGAGCAGCGCGGGCAGGGCGATGGGCAGGTGCAGGGTGAGGTAGACGTTGCGCGGGCTGCGTCCCAGGGTGAGGGCGATGTCGTGCCAGACGCGCGGATGCGTCTGCAGCGCGGTCTGCAGCGTCTTGACGGCCAGCGGCAATCCGGCGAGGAACGCCGCCAGCCACAGCCCGGGCAGGGTGAAAATGAAGTTCACCCCCACGGCCTGCAGCACCCGCCCCAGCGGGCTCTGCCGTCCAAGCAGCCACAGCAGCGCAAAGCCGATAACCACCGGCGGAAACACCAGCGGCACGGTGACCAGCGCGTCCAGCCACGCCGCGCGCTTCAGGCCAAACTGCAGCGCGTAACACAGCACGATGGCTCCCAGCGCGTACCCCGGCAGCGCCAGCACGGCGAGCTCGGCGCTGAGCAGGACTGCGTGCCAGGCGTCGGCCGACAAGCCCATGCCACGCGCCACCCCGCTCAAAGCCCGGCGGCGTCGAGCAGCCCGCGCGCCGCGGGCGACTGCAGGAACTGGGCGAACGCCGCGCGCGCCGCTGCCGTCTCAGGGTGCGCCTGCGCCGCCGGCAGTGCGGCGATGACGCCGATGGGGGTATAACTGCCCGCACCCGGCTGCAGCTCGACGAAACCGCCGAGCTGACCCTTGACGGCGAGGGCTTCGGTGAGGTTGAGAAAACCGGCGTCGATCTGCCCGGACGTGAGGTAGGCGCTGACCTGCGGCAGGGTCTGCACCATTTTCAGCCTGTCCTGCAGCGCGCTCCACAGGCCGTTGGCCCTGAGCCACTGCTCGGCGGCGTGGCCGTAGATGGTCTGCGGCTGGGTCATGGCGATGGACTGCATGTGCGGCAGGTCGCGCACCGGGTCGGTGATCGGCTCCGGGCTGTAGCGGCCGAGCAGTTTGCGCCGCCACGCCACCACCAGGCGACCGTGGCCGAGCGGGATGTGCTGCGGCAGATCGAGGTCCGGCGCGGCATCGATCAGCGCGGCGTCGCCGATGAGCACGTCCACCCGGCCGCTGGCGCGGATCTGGGCGAACAGCTGCGGCAAATTGGCGTAACTGCGCTCCACCGGCACGCCGCTCTCCCGGCTGAACGCGGCGCACAGCGCCTCGACCGGGCGCTTATAGCCGGCGCCGGCCATGACCAGCAGGGCAGCGGGCTGCGCCGCGGGCGCACGCGGCGACACCGCCGCAGCGGCGGCCCACAACATGCCGTGCACAAAGCGGCGGCGCGATGCTGCGAAACGACTCATGGTCAAGCTCCCGTCGAAATCAATGTCAATGCGCCTGGCGATGGCGGAACACCTTCCACGCCGACACCGCCAGAATCGTTGCCAGCAGCAACCCCAGCCCGGCGGTCGGCACGATGCCCACGAGCAAGGCGCCGATGGCCGCTCCGGCGAGCGACCCGGCGGCCATGGCGGCGAGCAGTGCGCGGTGCGTGCGCAGCACGGCGAACGCCGCGCTCTCGCGGTAGCGGGCGAAACCGACGATCATCGTCGGCAGCGAGATGAGCAGCGACAGGCTGCCGGCGAGTTTCACGTCCACGCCCCAGAGCAGCACGATGGTCGGAATGAGCAGTTCGCCGCCGGCCACCCCCATGACCGCCGCCACCATGCCGATGGCCAGACCGGCGAGCAGCCCGAGCGCCGCGTGTGCCAGCGGCGGCAGCATGCGGTGCAGATCGGGCAGCGCCTTCAGGCCGAACACCTGTTCGGCAGCCATCGCCACGGCCAGGCCGATGAGCAGCGCCAGCAACACGGTGTCGAGCGTTCTGCGCGGCAGGCGCATCGCCCAGCCTGCGGCCCACCACGCCCCGGCCAGGCTGCCGGCAAGCAGATTGACCACCACCGCCCAGTGCGGCAGGAGCAGGGAGGGCGGCACCGCGTGCAGGCGAAAGACGATGGCGATGGTCACGACCAGCAGCGACATCGCCTTGTTGGCAATGATGGCTTCGAGTGTCGGCAGGGCAAACAGGCCGACGAGCAGCGGCAGGCGGAATTCCGCCCCGCCGAGCCCGACCAGCCCGCCGAGCAGACCGATGGCCAGCGCCGTGGTGAACGCTTTGGCCAGACAGGCGCCGCGGCAGGTCTGCACGGAGGCGCCCAGGTGCAGCATCGTCGAGCCTCTTTTGCCTCAGGCGGCCAGATCACCGGCCAGCGCCACGGCCTTGACCAGCGCCCACACCAGCATGCCCGGGTGCAGCTCCAGCCGTTCGCGCGATGCACGGGTGATTTCGGCAAACAGCAACTGGCCGTCGCCGAGTTCGAGCCGCACCAGCACGTTGACCGGGTGCGCCGCCGGGGCGATGTCGACCACGCGCACCTGCAGCTGGTTGTTGATCGAGACTTCGGGCAGGTGCAGCAGCGAGATGCTCACATCGCGCGCGGCCAGCTGCAGCCGCAGGGTCTTGCCCGGCTGGCAACTGCTGCAGGCGTCTTCCGGCACGCGCAGCGTCTGCCCGGCGACCTGCAGCAGCCGCAGCCCCTCGGAGGCTTCGTCGGCCCGCGCCTGGATCACCGCGACGTGGCTCTGCCCGGCGAACAGCGGCGTGCCCGGCAACGCCACCGCCTCGCGCAGCGGCAGGCTGGCCTGCACCTGGCCGCCGCCCATCATCACCACATGGTCGGCCAGCCGCAGCACCTCGGCGGGGGCGTGGGTGACGTACAAAATGGGAATGTCGAGCTCGTTGTGCAGCCGCTCCAGGTACGGCAGGATTTCCTGCTTGCGCTTGATGTCCAGCGCCGACAGCGGCTCGTCCATGAGCAGCAGCTCGGGCTGCAACGCCAGCGCGCGCGCAATGCCTACACGCTGGCGTTCGCCGCCCGACAGCCGCGCCGGTTTGCGTTCGAGCAGATGGCCGATGCCCAGCAGCTCGACGATGGCGCTGATGTCGGCACTGCCACGTCCGGCGCGCTTCATGCCGTAGCGCAGATTGCCCAGCACGCTCAGGTGCGGAAACAGATTGGCGTCCTGGAACACATAGCCGAGCGGGCGGCGGTGCGGCGGCACAAAGCTGCCGGCGTCCTGCCAGGTACGCCCCTTGAAGCGCAGCGTGCCCTGCGGTCGCTCCAGTCCGGCCACACAGCGCAGCAGCGTGGTCTTGCCCGAGCCGGAGTGGCCGAACAGCGCGGTGACGCCGCGCCCGGGCAGGCTTTGCGCCACCTGCAGCGTGAACTCGGGCCAGCGCAGCGTGAGGTCCAGATCGATGGTGTCTGCGGCCATGCTCACGCCTTTTTCGGGTTGGGCCGCCAGGCGTACAGCCCGAGCAGCACGAGGAAGGAAAACACCAGCATCACCGCGCTCAGGCGGTGCGCGCCGGCGTATTCCATCGCCTCGACGTGGTCGTAAATCTGCACCGAGGCCACGCGCGTCTCACCCGGCAGGTTGCCACCGATCATCAGCACCACGCCGAACTCGCCCACCGTGTGCGCAAAGGTGAGGATGCCGCCGGTGAGAAAGCCGGGCAGCGCCATGGGCAGGGCGACGGAAAAAAACGCGTCCCACGGCGCGGCGCGCAGCGTGGCCGCGGCTTCCAGCGGCTTGTCGCCGATGGCCTCGAAGGCGTTTTGCAGCGGCTGCACCATGAACGGCAGCGAATAGAACACCGAGGCCACCACCAGCCCCCAGAAGGTGAACGGCAGTGGATGCACGCCGAGCCAGTTGGTGAAATGGCCGATGAAGCCATACGGCCCCATCGCCAGCAGCAGGTAAAAGCCCAGCACCGACGGCGGCAGCACCAGCGGCAGCGCGACCACGGCGCCGATCGGCCCCTTCAGGCGCGACGTCGTGCGTCCCAGCCACCAGGCGATCGGCGTGCCGATGACGAACAGGCACAACGTGACCGTGCCGGCCAGTTTGATGGTCAGGCCGATGGTCTGCCAGTCTTCGGCGGTCAGCAACAGGCTCATGCCGGCCTCACTTCAGCTCGCCCGGCAGCACGAAGCCGTAACGCTGCATGATGGCGCGTGCCTCGGGCTGCGCCATGTACTGCGCAAACGCCTTGGCCGCGGCGTTGTGCTCGCCGTGTTTGGTGATGGCGTAGGCCTGCTCCAGCGGCTGGTGCAGTCTGTCCGGGATCAGCCAGTATTTGCCCTTGCTGGCGATTTGCGGGTTGAGCACCAGCGACAGCGACAGCACCGCCACCTGCGCATTGCCCGACTCGACGAGCTGGGCCGCGTGCGGCACGGTTTCGGCGTACACCAGCTTGGGCTCGACCTTGTCCCAGACCCCGGCGGCCTTGATGGCTTCGACCGCGCGCATGCCGTAGGGCGCATGCTTGGGGTTGGCGATGGCGATGTGCTTGATGTCCGGGCTGGCCAGGCTTTGCAGCGTCATTTTGCTCGCGTCCAGCGTCGTGCTCCACAGCACGATGCGGCCGAAGGCGTAGGGGGTGATCTTGCCCACCACCAGCCCCGCCTTTTCCAGTTCGCGCGGGTAGTCGATGTCGGCGGAGAAATACAGATCGTAGGGCGCGCCCTGCTGGATCTGGGTCAGCGCCTTGCCTGACGAGCCGTAAACGATGTCGAGCTTGTCGTCCGGGTGGGTTTTCTCGAACGCCTGTGCGACGTCGGCCATGGCGTATTTGAGGTCGGCAGCGGCGGCGATGGTCACTTTTTCGGCGTGCGCCACGCTCATGCCCAGCGCCAGCGCGGCGCCGATGAGCAGGTGTTGACAGCGTTTGAACATGGATGCGATCGATGGGTGAGGGGCGTGCGGCTGCCGCCGCAGCGGCAGGCCGCCGGCAGCGCCGCAGCGCAGGACCGCCAGCGGCGGCTGACTGGTTTACTTGATTTCGCCGGGCAGGACGAAGCCGTAGCGCACCATCACCGCGCGCGCCTCCGGGCTGCCCATATAGGCGGCAAACGCCTTGGCAGCGGCGTTGCTCTCGCCGCGTTTGGTCACGATGTAGCCCTGCTCCAGCGGCTCGTGCAGCTTGTCGGGGATCAGCCAGTATTTGCCCTTGCTTTCCATTTGCGGGCTTTTCGCCAGGGACAGCGCGATCACGCCGATCTGCGCGTTACCCGTCTCGACGAGCTGCGCCGTGTGCGAAATGTTTTCACCGTAAACCAGCTTGGGTTCGACCTTGTCCCACACCTTGGCCGATTTCAGCGCCTCCTCGGCGCGCTTGCCATACGGCGCGTGTTTGGGGTTGGCGATGGCGATGTGCGCGATGTCCGGGTTGGTCAGGCTGTCCAGGGTCATTTTGCTCGCGTCCATCACCGGGCTCCACAGCACGATGCGCCCGAAGGCATACGGCATGACCTTCGTTGCCGCCAGCCCGGCTTTTTCCAGTTCGCGCGGGTACTGGATGTCGGCGGAAAAATACAGGTCATACGGCGCGCCCTGCTGGATCTGGGTGAAGAACTTGCCCGACGAGCCGTACACCACTTCGATCTTGTCGTGCGGATGCGCCTTCTCGAACGCCTGCGCGATGTCGGCCATGGCGTATTTGAGGTCGGCGGCGGCGGCAACGGTGACTTTTTCCGCCTGCGCCACGCCCAGCGCGGCAGCAAAACCGAGCGCGCCGACCGCGGCACGCAACAACCTGGAAAGACGCATCATCACACTCCGTTGGGTTTGGTTACATCGAGGGAAAGAAAATGCGGCCCGCGACGCTGCACTGCGGGCCGCCAAGCGAGATGGGACGCTTTAGTCCACCCCGAGGATGACGTGGGTGGCCTTGATCAGCGCGCACGCGGCGTCGCCAGCCTTCAGGCCGAGAGTACGTTCACTGCCGGCGGTGATCATCACCACCAGTTCGGCGCCGCCGGCCAGCGTGAGCACGACTTCGGAATTCACCGCGCCGGTCTGCACCGCCTTGACCGTGCCGCACAGGGTGTTACGCGCCGAAGTGGCCGGCGCCGTCCCCTTGACCAGGATGGGCCAGGAGGCCTTGACCAGCGCCCAGGCTTTTTTGCCCGCGGCCAGCCCCAGGCGGTGGGCGCTGTCCTTGGTGACGATGGCCACGAGATGCTGCCCGCCGCCCAGATCGAGGACGACTTCGGTGTTGACCGCGCCGTCCTGCACTGCATGGACGGTGCCGTGGAGATGGTTACGCGCGCTGGTTTGCATGAAAAACGCTCCGGTCTACTAGGTCAGACGATTCGGCCAGACGATTGGGCCAGACGATTGGGCCAGACGATTTCGCTATATGCCACTGGATATTGAAAAATGCAGCGGATGCAGCGAAAGCGCGCACATCGTAACACCCTGGAACAAAAAATTTCCTTCTCATTCAGAACATTACGTCCCTGTAACCTCCAGGGCCGCACATTTCAATGTATTCATTGAAATATATTGAACCCGCTTTCCCGGTGTCAACCCCCTGCTGCTGCCGGAACATGCCGGAGAAGGAAAAACACCAGATCGGCGCGCGGTTGTCAGCGCGCCTTGCAGGCCGGGCAACACGACCGCGCGGCGCTGCCGGCGTTCACGCCATTCCCCGGATGTCCAGCGCATGGGGCGGCAGCGCGCCGCCGTGCGCGGCATGGACGGACGGCGGCGGCGCCAGCCGGGCGCGCAGCAGGTCGACGGCGTCGAGCACGCCTTGCGCAATGCGCTGCGGGCGCTCGCCCAGACCGAAACACAGTGCCGGGTCGCCGCGCGGATCGACCTCGACCACTTTGGCGCGCAGCGGCACGGTCACGCCAGGGCGGGTCAAGCCGCGCAACACCCCTGTCAGCGGCGCATGCACGGGAATGGGCTGGGCGTCGGCCGGGACGATGGCTGCCACCGCGTCGCCCGCCTGCACCGCATCGCCAATGCGCCTGGCAGAGGTGAACACGCCTGCCGCCGGCGCATAAACCAGCCGCTCGCGCCCGGCACCGAGAATCGGCCGCGGCTCGCCGGCGAGGTCACGCGTGGGGCCAAGGGCGATCACCCGACCGAGGTCGTCTCCCCAGGCGGACTCGACGACGACGTCTGCGTTGTATCCCGCGCAATACCCCGGGCCGATGCCGACCGCGCCCGCGCCGAGTTGCCGCAGATCGGGTTGCGTGCCGGCATGTTTTCGCAGTCGCGCATCGACGACGATGTCCACCCCCAGCGCCTGCAGCCAGAACGCCACGTCCGGATCGACCGCCAGCGCCACCGCCCGGCGCTGCGCGAGCAACGCCGCCGCCTCCTGCGGGCATGCCACGCGCTGCGCACGTACACCGGCAAGTTCGGCGCTGCCGTCGAACACCGCATCCACCCAGCACATGCCGCGCCGCGGCGACGTCGGCTGCGCGCTTTCGATGAGCAGCACCGCCTCGCCGCGACGACACAGCGCATGCGCCACCGCCGCGCCGACGTCGCCCGCGCCAAAAACGGCCAGCGGCGCCTGCACCGCAGGCCGCACTTTGCGCAAACGCAATTGCGATGTCGGCATCGTTCCCGTCCTCGATTGTTTCGTTATATTTCTCTGGCTATTTCGCAAGCATAAACCAAAACCCCGCTTGCACTCCAGGGAGGATGTTTTTCATGTCAGTCCGTTTGTCAGTCCGTTTTCATCATGCGCGCCCGCGGCGCTGGGCCGTGCTGCCCATGCTGGCCTGCCTGGGCGCCGGCGGTGTAGCCGCGCAGACCGTCCAGTCCGGCGCGGCGCAGCCGGTGTTTCAACTCGGCGAGGTGGATGTGCAGACCACCGCCGTGTCCAGCCCGCCGCCCGGGGGAAGCAGCAGCAACGTGGTCACACAACAGCAGATGCTCGACCGCGGCGCGCTCGACGTGGCGCAGGCCATTGGCGGGCTACCGGGGGTCACGCCGATGTCGGTGGGGCAGCGCGCGGAAAGCCAGGTGAAGATCCGCGGCTTCGATGCCCGCCAGATCACGCTGAACCTGGACGGCATTCCGATTTACGTGCCATACGACGGCAACGTCGACCTGAGCCGGCTGCTGGTTCCGGGGATCGCCGAGATCGTCGTCACCAAAGGTCTGGGCTCGCTGATGTACGGGCCGAACAATATGGGCGGGTCGATCAACCTCGTCACCCAGGCTCCGCGCAAAAGCCTGCAGGGCAGCATCGTCACCGGCTTCACCGCCAACCAGAACAAGGTTTACGGGCAGAACGCCGCGGTGCAGCTGGGCAGCCGCATCGACAGCCGCTGGTACGTGCAGGGCGGCGTGGCCGTGGTCGACAGCAACGGCTTTCCCTTGTCGCGCCACTTCGCCCCGGTGCCGGTGCAACCCGCCGGCGACCGCCTCAACGCCGCCAGCCACGACATCAACGCCAACCTCAAAATCGGCTTCACCCCCAACGCCACCGATGATTACGCGCTGGGCGTGTACACGGTGAACTCGGACAAGGACGTCCCGCCGTACACCGGCAACAGCAAAATCACCGGCCAGCCAGTGCGCTACTGGCAGTGGCCACAGTGGAACAAGCAAAGCCTGTACTACATCGGTAACACCGCCATCGGCCAGGGCTACCTCAAGACCCGGCTGTACCACGACACCTTCGACAACGAGCTGATTTCGTACGACGACGCCACGTACAGCACGACCAAAAAGCCCTACGCCTTCGACAGTAAGTACCGCGACTTCTCCAACGGCGCCACGGTCGAGCTGGGCCAGCCGCTGGGCACGCAGAACTTCCTCAAGCTCGGGCTGTTCTACAAACAGGACGTGCACCGCGAGTCCAACCTCGCCACCCAAGCGCAACCGTATCAAACGCCGTGGCTGCACTTCGAGGCGCACACGGTCGCGCTCGGATTCGAGAACGCCTACCGGCCGACCGCCGCCGACACCCTCACCTTCGGCTACCGCCGCGACGAGCATCGGTTCGACCAGGCGCAGCAATACACCAACAATGCACAGACGCAGATCGGCCCCATGGCCACCAGCCCGCGCGTGGGCGCGAACAACTGGCAGGTCGTGTGGCGACACGCCCTCGGGGCGCATACCGAGCTGCGCGCGGGCATCGGGCAGAAAACCCGCTTCCCCTCGCTCAAGGAGGTGTATTCCTACCGCCTGGGGCAAGCCATTCCCAACCCCGCGCTCGGCCCGGAACAGGCGCTCAACCGCGAAATCGGCCTGTCGGGCGTGATCGGCGGCGGGGTGCAGTATGACGTCGCCGCGTTCTGGGATTCGGTGAAGGACGCCATCGAAAGCGTCGCCACCGCCACCCCCGGCATCAGCCAGAACCAGAACGTGGGCACGGCGACCAACAAAGGAGTCGATCTGGGGGTGAAGGCGCCCCTCGGCCGCGACTGGGTGGGCACGCTCGCCTACAGCTATTTGAGCTCGACGCTGGGCACGCCCGGGCTGGCCGCGACCAATGCCCCGCATCACCTGGCACGCGCCGCGCTCACCTGGCTGCCCACCGACGCCACCACGCTGGGCGTGTCGGTCAAGGCGATCAGCCCGACGCAGAAACTCACCAACGGGCTGCAACCCGAAGGCGGCCACGTCGTCGTCAACCTGCGCTGGACGCAGCAGCTGGCGCCGCGCTGGACGCTGTACACCCATGTGAACAACGTGTTCGACAAAAACTACGGCATCTATCCCAAACCGGGACGCGAGCTGTCGATGCAACTGCAATACCGGCTGTGAGGCGATGATGGCATTCTCTCGCAAGGTGTGGACGTTTTGCGGCGCCGCGCTGGCTGCCTGTGTCTTCGGCATCGCCAGCCAGGCCGCGCCGGCGCAGCCGCGTCCTGCCGCAGCAGCGGCAGCCCCCTGTCCGGCCGCGCCCAGCGGGCCGGTGTACGGCAGCAATCCGGTGAACAACGACCTGCTGCTCGCCCTGGCGCCAGACCGCATGGCCGGGCTGAACTTTCCGTGGAGCCGGCAGGCAGCGCAGATCCTGCCGCCCAAAGCGCTCGACCTGCCGGTGCTCGGCGGCTGGTTCGGCCAGGGCAAGACGGCCAATCTGGAGCAGGTGTTGCGCGTGCATCCCAGTCTGGCGCTGGTCTCCGGCGCCACGGTGGGTACACAGGCCAGCACGCAGGCGCTGCGCCAGATCGGCATTGCCGTGTGCGCCGTGCCGCTGGACACCATGGCCGATTACCCCGCGGCGTTCCGCCAGGTGGCGCAGGCGCTGGGTGTGACCGCACGCGGTGATGCGCTGGCAGCCGACGCGCAGCGCACGCTCGACCGACTCGCCGCGTTGCGCCGGCGCGCCGCGCACCATCCGCCCGTGCGCATCTACTACGCCGAAGGTGCGGACGGTCTGGCCAGCGAATGCCCCGGCTCGATCCACGCCGAGGTGATCGACGCCATCGGCGCGCGCAACGCGCTGCGCTGCACCGACGGCAGCCGCTTCGGCATGGTGCGGGTGAGCTTCGAGCAGGTGCTGGCCGCCGACCCCGACTGGATCCTCACCCAGGACGGCGCGGCCCTGCACGCCATCCGCCACGACCCGCGCTGGCAAATCCTGCGCGCGGTGCGTGACGGTCGCGTGCTGTTGGCGCCACAAGTGCCGTTCCGCTGGCTGGACCGACCGCCGTCGTTCCTGCGCTTCATCGCCGCGCCGTGGCTGGCCAGCCGGGTGATGCCGCAGGACTACGCCGCGGTCTTCCACGACCCTATCGACACCCTGACGCAACGCTTTTTCCGCCTGTACTTCGACCGCGATCTCGACGCGGCGCAGGCCCGCGCGATCGTCGAGCCCAACCCGGCAGACTTTGCCGACACGTTCTGAGCCTCCACCCATGTCCCGCGATCCGCTGCCGCAAATCGGCATGATGATGCATATGGAACCCGCAGCCGGCGAGCCGATCCCGGCGTTTTTTGCCCAGCGGGCGGCGCACGTCGCCGCGCTGGAAGCGCTTGGCGTGGACGCCGTGTGGGTCACCGAGCACCACTTCGACCCGCGCAGCCTCAGCGCCTCGCCGCTGCTGCTGCTGGCGCAGTGGGCGGCGCGCACGCAGCGCATCCATCTCGGCGTGGCCGCCGTGCTGGCCGCTGGCCGCAACCCCGCGCTGCTGGCCGAGGACATCGCGCTCCTCTCCAACCTCGCGCCCGGGCGCATAGCGCTGGGCTTTGCCAAAGGCGGGCCGTTCGAGGCGCAAAGCCGTGCATTCGGCTGGGGCAGCGAGCAGGCGCGTCAGGAAATGCTCGCCGTGGTCGATGCCGTGCGTCATCATTTGCTGGGCCAGGGCAGCGCCGCCGCACCGCTGCAGCCGCCGCTGCAGCCGCCACTGCCGCTGTTCATCGCCAGCCGCGACCCGGATGCGCTGGCCTGGGCGGCCGCACGCGGCATTGGCTGGATGAGCGCGCAGTTCTGGTCGCTGGACATGTACGACGCGCAGGCGATCAACTGGTCCATCGCCGCGCAGCACCCTCAGCCCGACGCTCTGCTGGTACGCGGGCTGTGGCTGGACGACGACGCCGACGCCGCGCGCGATCATGCGCTGCGCTGGCTGCACACGTTCCGCGCCAGCAAAGAGGCGCAGTGGAAAGTGGGGTTTCGCGGCCCGCTGGCCGAGCTGGACGAAACCGACAGCCTGCAGCGCATGATCGTGGGCACGCCCGCACAATGCGCGGCGCAGCTCGGCGCCCTGCTCGCCACGCGCCGCGTGCCGCGGCTGGCATTCAACCCCATGCATCCCGAGCCGCAGCAGCAATTGGCGCAAATGCGACGGCTGCTGCACGAGGTGCTGCCCGCTGTCACGGCGGCAGCGACGTCGCCATGCGCCTGACTCTAGCAGCGCTGTTGCTGGCAGCGGCTTTCGCCTCGCTGCTGTTCGGACGCTACGACGCCTCGCCGCTGGACGCTTTGGCGCGGCTATGGCAGGGGCTGCACGGCCAGCGCCCGCCGCTGTGGACTGTCATCGTCGAGCTGCGCGTGCCGCGGGTGCTGGCGGCCATGGCCATCGGCGCCGGGCTGGCGGCTTCGGGAGCAGCGTATCAGTCGCTGTTTCGCAACCCGCTGGCCTCGCCCGAAGTGCTCGGCGGCCTGGCCGGGGCGGCGTTCGGCGCCGCGCTGGGCATCCTGCTGGGCCACGCGCTGTGGCAGGTGCAGCTCGCCAGCTTCGCCTTCGGCCTGCTGGCCGTGGGGCTGACCCTGCTGCTGGCGCGGCTGGTGGGGCAAAGCGGTATTGTGGTGCTGCTGCTCGCCGGGCTCATCACCGGAGCGTTTTTCACCGCGCTGTTGTCCACGGCCAAATATGTCGCCGACCCCTACGACAAGCTGCCGGCCATCACCTACTGGCTCATGGGCACGCTCTCCAGCGTCGATGCCCACCGCGTCTGGCTGACGGTGCCGCCCATGCTCGCCTCCACCGCGGCGCTGTTGGCGCTGGGACACGCCCTCAACGTGCTGAGCATGGGCGACGAGGAGGCGACCTCCCTGGGCATGCCGGTGCGCCCGCTGCGGCTGCTGGTCATCGGCCTGGCGACCCTGCTGGGCACGCTGTCGGTCGTGCTGGCCGGGATGATCGCCTGGGTCGGACTGCTGATTCCACAGATCGCGCGGCTGATCTGGGGTGCCGACAACCGCCGCGTGTTACCCGCCTCGGCGCTGCTGGGCGCGCTCTATGTCCTGCTGCTCGACGACGTCGCACGCACCGCTTTCCCGGTCGAATTGCCGCTGGGTGTGCTCACGGCCCTGGTGGGTCTGCCCGTCTTTGCCCTGGTGCTACGCCGCGTCGCCGTCGGCTGGTCCGAATGAAGGTTACGCCATGATCGAAGCCCGTGACCTGTACGCCGGATACGACCGCCAGCCCGTGGTTCAGGGCGTGACGCTGCGCATCGCCCGCGGCGAAACCCTGGCCCTGCTCGGCCCGAATGGCTGCGGCAAGACCACCTTGCTCAAGGCACTGTGCGCCATCCATCCCGCGCACAGCGGCAGCATCCATGTCGACGGCGACGACCTCGGCCGCCTTTCCGCCCCCCAGCGGGCGCGGCGCATCGCCTATGTGCCGCAGCAGCACCGGCTGGTATTCGCCTACAGCGTGCTCGACGTGGTGATGATGGGTCGCCTGGCCGGGCGCGGACTGATCGCCCGGCCCACGCCCGCCGACTTTGCCGCGGTGCATGCCGTGCTGGGACAACTCGGCCTGCGCGATCTGGCCGGGCGCAGCTATGCGGCGCTCTCCGGCGGCCAGCGTCAACAAGTGCTCATCGCCCGTGCCCTGGCGCAGGACGCCCCCTACCTCCTGCTCGACGAGCCCGCCAGCAGCCTGGACTACGGCAACCAGCTGCGTCTGCTGGAACTGCTGGGGCAGCTGCGCGACGGTGGCCGCGGCGTGCTGTTCACCACGCATCACCCCGACCACGCCTTCGTCGTCGCCACCCGCGTGGTGCTGATGCAGGCCGGGCGCTTCATCGCCCAAGGCACCCCGGCGCAGTGCATGAACCGCGAGCAGCTCGCCCGGCTCTACGCCCTGCCCGCCGACAAGCTCGACCAAGCGGTGCGTGCCCAGCGCTGGGCGCAGCAAGCGGTCTGAGCCGACTTGCCGTCGTGCTCCTATACTTGGTGCCGACGCGCCGATTTGCCCTGGGCTTGCGGGCGCGAAATAAATCCAGCTAAAACAGCGCAGACCACCGGCGGTTTTCGCTGCATTGCCAGCGCCGCCGGTTTTGTTTTTCGGGAACACGCATGAGTGCATCGCCTTCCGCCCTCGGCGACGTCACGCCGCAGCGCATGACGTTCTCGCAGCCATTGCCGCTGCAAAGCGGCGCGCAGTTGCCCAGTTACGAACTGGTGTACGAAACCTACGGCACACTCGACGCCGCACGCAGCAACGCCGTGCTCGTGTGCCACGCGCTCAACGCCAGCCATCACGCCGCAGGCAGCTACGCCGGCGACGCCAAGAGCCTGGGCTGGTGGGACAACCTCATCGGCCCGGGCAAGCCGCTGGACACCCGGCGCTTTTTCGTCGTCTGCATCAACAACCCCGGATCGTGCTTCGGCTCGACCGGGCCGATGAGCATCGATCCGTCCACCGGGCAGCCGTGGGGCAGCCGCTTCCCCGTGGTCACCGTCGAGGACTGGGTGGACGCGCAGGCGCGGCTGCTCGACCGTCTAGGCATCGAGCGGCTGGCCGCCGTCATCGGCGGCAGCCTGGGCGGGATGCAGGCGCTGTCGTGGACGCTGCGTTACCCCGACCGCGTGGCGCACTGCGCGGCCATCGCCACCGCACCGTGCCTGTCGGCGCAGAACATCGCGTTCAACGAGGTGGCGCGGCGCGCCATCATCACCGACCCGGACTTTCACGGCGGCGATTTCTACGCTCACGGCGTGGTGCCGCGGCAGGGGCTGGCGGTGGCGCGGATGATCGGCCACATCACCTACCTCAGCGACGATGCGATGGCGGCCAAATTCGGCCGCGCGCTGCGCAACGGCGCGCTGGGCTACGGCTTCGGCGTGGACTTCGAAATCGAGAGCTATCTGCGCTATCAGGGCGACAAGTTCAGCGGTTACTTCGACGCCAACTCCTACCTGCTCATCACCCGCGCGCTCGACTATTTCGACCCGGCGCGCGCCACCGGCGGCGACCTCGCTGCGGCGCTGGCGCCGGCCAGGGCGCGGTTTTTGCTGGTCAGCTTCACCACCGACTGGCGGTTTTCGCCACAGCGCTCGCGCGAAATCGTCCAGGCGCTGATTTCCAACCGCCGCGCCGTGACCTACGCCGAAATCGACGCACCGCAGGGCCATGACGCCTTCCTCATGGATCACCCGCAGTACCACGGTGTGGTGCGCGCGTGGTTCGACCGCATTGCACAGGAGCTCGCCGCATGACCACACCGCTTGCCGTGATTGCCGATCTGGTGCCCCCCGGCAGCCGCGTGCTCGACCTGGGGTGCGGCGATGGCCGCCTGCTCGCGCATTTGCGCGATACCCGCGGCTGCACCGGCCTGGGCGTGGAAATCGACGCCGACAAACTCATCGCCGCGGTGCAAAAAGGCGTGGACGTGTTGCAGCTCGATCTGGAGCAGGGGCTGTCGATGTTCGCCGACGACAGCTTCGACGTGGTGCTGCAAATCGACACCCTGCCCAACATCCGCCACACGGAAAATGCGTTGCGCGAAACCGCGCGCGTCGGCCGCCTGGGGATTTTGAGCTTTGCCAATTTCGCCCACTGGAGCATCCGCCTGCGCCTGCTCACCGGCCGGCTGCCGGTCACGCCGGAACTGCCCTACGAGTGGTACAACACGCCCAACCTGCGCATCGCCACCTATGCCGACTTCACCCGGCTGGCGGCGCATTGCGGGCTGCGCGTGGTCCAGGCCTTCGGCCTGCGCGGCGGCCGGCGCATCGATTTCGCCGCAGGGCTGCTCGGCAGCGAAGCGGTGTTCTGCGTGCAGCGCGCCTGAGGCGATGCCGCCTCGGCAGACGGGACGACGGGAGCCGGCGGCGCGGGCCCCCCGCGCGTTGTCAGCCGCGGTAACTCGGCAGCTCGACGACGTAGGTATCGACCGTGGCGTTGGGGTCGACCACGGGGTTGGCCGGGTCGGCGTTTCCCCAGTCGCTTTGGAACAGGATGCGCGTGCCGCTGGCGCTCAGCGTCACATTGGTCTGCGCCCAGTAGTTGTTCACCGGCGCGTTGGCAAAATAGCCGGTGCTGCGGTGGTGGGCGAAGCGGTAGCTGACCCCGGTGCTCAGGTTGGTGAGCATGAGCTCCTGGTCGAGCAGCGTCGTCGGGTTGGGGGTGGGGCCGGTGTTGTCCGTGCCGTAGACATTGCCCGTCATGCCGGTGACCACCCAGGTCGGGTTTTTCCACGCCGTCGCCCCGGTCAGGCTGCCGGTGACCGGATAGCCGAACGCCGGCGCGCTCGACTCGCCCACCAGGTTCTGCACCGCCCCGGTGACGAGGTCGGCCGCGATCACGTTGCCATTGCCGCCGCTGGCGCGGTTGTATTGCGCGCCGACGAGCATGTCGTGCCCGGCGGCGTTCAGCGCGGTGTCGCAATGCTCGTAGGCGTCGAACTGCACGGTGCGCACATACCGGCCGTTGCTGTCGAGAATGAACACGCGGCCGTTGGGTCCGTCCTGCGATGCCGGATCGGGCGCCACCCAGCCGCTGCCCGACAGCAGCGGAAACGGCGTGGTGCCGCGCGCCTGCGCCTGCGCCACATAGGCCGGGTCGTAGAACACCAGTTGCTGCGTGCTCTGGTTGAAACCAAACACGTTCAGCCCGAGCTGGCCGTTGACGTTGCCGATCCCGCCCGCCCCCAGGCCCCAGATGCGCTCGCCGCGGGCGTTGATCCCCAGCGCGAACGGATAGCCGCAGCGCACCGGGCCGGTGCGCGGCCAGCCTGCCGGCAAATGCGGCAAAAAGCTGAATTGCACCGTCTTCACCCCGGTTTCGACGTCGATCGCCGTCAGATCGGCCAGCGCGCTGCCGCCCACGGTGTGATTGTCGATGTAATACAGCACCGCCGGGTTTTGATGGTCCCAGTAGAACTGCTCGACGTCCGCCGGGTTGATGTCCAGAAAGCGCAAAAAAGCGTAGGTCGTGCCGTCGTACATCGCCCAGCCTTGCCGGCCGCCGGGCTGCGCGGTCGAACCGGGCAGGTACAGGATGAAACGGGTTTCATCACAGTTCCACGCCATCGCCGTCGGGTAAGCGGGAACCGCGGTGCGGTTGTTGAAATCGTTGACACAGTCGGTGATGCGGCGGATTTTGACGCCGAAGTCCGGGTCGGTCACCGTCTGCCCCTTCGCCGGCTTGGGCAACCTGCTGTACGGCACGCGCTGCAGCCCGAGGTTTTGCAGCCCGGCAGACAGGTCGGCGCCGGCGGCCACCGGCTGCGGTGCCGCGCCCGGCGCGGGGCTGGACGCAGCTCCGGCCGGCGTGGCCGCGCTGCCGCTGCTGCTGCCGCCGCTGCACCCCGGCAGCGCGCCCAGCGCCGGCAAGGCCAGCAGCGAGGTCTGGATGAAGCGGCGACGCGATGGCATCATGGCAACTCCTTGTCGTGTCCAGGCGGCAGGCTGATCCCGGCCCTGCGCCGCGATCCTTCAGGTGGCCGGTGGCAACTCCCGGCGGTCGGCCAGCAGCGAGCGCCGCCGCTGCGGCCAGGCCAGCAGCAGGTTTTTCGCTGGGACTTCCCAGTAGCGGTAGATCAGCCAGGACGCGGCAACCAGCGCTGCGGCCAGCAGCGGCACCAGCGCCACCGTCGCCGCCTGCGGCACCCCGCCCAGAGCGGCGCGCACCACGTCGAGCAGCGCCACGCCGATCGACTGGTGCAGCAGGTACAGGCTGTAGCTGGCCACGCCGATGGCGGCAAGCGGCGGCCAGGCCAGCCACGCCACCCAGCGCGGCTGCAGCAAAAACGCCAGAAACACCGCCGCCGCCAGCGCCCAGGCCACATACGGCACGACTGTGCCGGCGTGCGTGCCCAGGCGCAGCAGCGCCAGCGCCAGCAGCGACTCGGCCAGCAGCACCCAGCCGGCGCGGCTGCGGGCGTCGACATGCAGCGCGTAAAACCCGATACCGGCGGCGAACCACGGCAGCGCGCCGAGGACGAAAACGAACTCCATCGCCCACAGATGCGGCAGCGCCAGTGCGCGCGCCACGGCGTACGCCAGCACCAGCGCGGCGAACGCCGCTGCCGCGGCAGGCAGAAACCGCCTGGCGCCGACGCTGAAATACAGCAGGGCGGCGAGGAGGTAAAACTTCACCTCGACGAACAGGGACCAGTACACGCCGTCGACCGCCTTGAACGGCACGCCGAACAGTCTGCTCCACAACAGCGGGTCGGTGAACGTCCAGCTCGGAGCGAAATCGCGCCAGCGCGGCAGGAACGCCTGCTGCGGCAGCAGGTGCAGCACGGCAAACGTCAGCAGCGAACACAGCAGCATGCTCGGAAACAGCCGGGCAAACCGCTTCCAGAAAAAATGCCCGATGCTGCGCGAGCGAAACAGCGTCATGCTGATGACGAAACCGGAAATGACGAAAAACAGCTCGACCCCCAGATCCCCGTAGCGAAACAGCCAGAACTCCGCCCCCCAGGTGCCGTAGGGGTAGAAGTCGCGCGCCGACAGCGGCGGCGCCCAGCGGGAGAAATAGTGGTAGCCGAGCACCAACAAAATGGCGATGGCGCGCAAGCCGTCGAGAGCCTTGAGGCGGTGCTGATCGTCCATTTTTCGGGGGCAGCGGGTGTTCATCCCCGCATCGCGCGGAAACAGGCCCGAAAAATAGGCCGATTCCCCCGGTTTGCCCACCCCCCGTGTGCGTAGGGCGGGAGTGTGCTGCAGCGCCCGCGCCCGCCGGGCGACGGCGGGCGCAGTCACGCCGTTTCAGTTGGGCTTGTACGCCGGCAGCTCGATGACGTAGGTGTCCACCGGCGCGTTCGGATCGACCACCGGCGCCTTCGGGTTGGCGTTGCCCCAGTCGCTCTGCACCAGGATGCGCGTGCCGCTGGGACTGAGGGTGACGTTGGTCTGCGCCCAGTAGTTGTTCACCGGCGCATTGGCGTAGTAGCTGGTGCTGCGGTGGTGCGCGACGCGAAACTTGGCACCGGTGTTGACGTTGGCCACCCACACTTCCTGGTCGATATAGGTCTGCGGGTTGGCCACCGGCGCGCTGTTGCTGTCGTTGTTCGCCGTGCTGCCGTAGGGCGAGCCGGTCACCCCCATCGCCACCCAGCCCGGCACTTTCCACGCGCCGGCGCCGATGAGCGTGCCGGTGCGCGGATAACCGTCGCCGGTGCTCATGCCCACCAGCGTCGACACCTGCCCGGTGGTGAGGTTGGCCACCATCAGATTGCCGCTGCCGCTGGGGCCGTCGTACTGCGTGCCCACGAGCAGATCCTCGCCCTTGGCGTTGACCGCGCTGTCGAGGTGTTCGATGGCGTCGAACTGCACGGTGCGCACGATGTTGCCGTTGAGGTCAAACACCACGGTGGTGTGGTTCGCCCAGTCCGGCCACGCCCAGCCCTTGCCCGATTTGAGCGGGAACGGCGTCGAGCCGCGCGCCTGCGCCAGAGCGATGCCGTTGTAGCGGGTGAGCTTGCCGGTATTGAGGTTGAAGCCAAACACATTCAGCCCGAGCTGTCCGCTGACATTGGGAATGCCACCTGCGCCCAGACCCCACAGTTCCAGATCGCCCCCCGGATAGAACGGGTAGCCCGCGCGCACCGGGCCGGTGGTCGGCCAGCCCTGCGCCTTGATCAGCGGAGCAAAGTCGTAGAGCACGGTTTGGGCGCCGGTTTCGACGTTGATCTGCATCATGCGCATGATGATGGTGCCGCTGCTTTCGCGGTTGTCGATGTACACCAGCTTGGTCGGATCGGTGTGGCTCCAGTAGAACTGCTCGATGTCCGGTGGGTTGATCGGCAGGAATTTGATGAAGGCGTAGGTCTTGCCGTCGAACATCGCCCAGCCCGACTGTCCGCCGGACTGCGCGCTGGTGACGTAGAGGATGAAACGCGACTCGTCGCAGTTCCACGCCTGCGTCGTCGGGTAGGCGGGAATGGCGACGTTTGCCTTGAAATCTTTGACCACATCGGTGATGCGCACGATTTTGGTGCCGGGGAAATCCGGGTCTTCCACGCGCTGGCCCTTGGCCGGCTTCGCCAGCGGCGAGAACGGCCGCAGCGCCTTGCCGTAGTCCACCAGGCCGGCAGACGGGTCGCCGACCGCGACCGGGGTGGTGGACGTTGGCGTCGTGCTCGACGGTGCCGTCGACGTGGTCGAGGGCGTCGTCGACGGGGTTGTGGTCGTCGACGACGTCGTGGTGGTCGTCGACGACGTCGTGGTGGTCGTCGAGGTCGAAGGCGCTGTCGAGGTGGACGTCGTCGTGGTCGTCGAAGTGGTCGATTTTTTCCACGGCCAGCGCAGCTTGGCGGCTTCGGCCTCGGCGGTCAGCGGTGCCGGCGCATCGGTCTGTGCCGCCGCCACGGTAGCCGCTGCTGGCTCCGCCGATGAATTGCCGCCCGAAGCCAGGTCGCCGGCGCCCCCGCCGCCGCAGGCCGAAAGGTACACCGACGCCAGCAGCGCCACGCTGCCGGCCTTGTAGATGGAAGTCTGCATCACAACTCTCCCGCTGCGCCGCGCTGTCCGCGTGCTGTGTGCACCGTCAGCCGCTGCGCCTGACGTGGCGACACATGCGCCACAGAAAAAGAACACAAATCGACGTTTTGTTACATGAACCGCGCAGTCCACCGCGCCATGCCGCGCCGGCACAACGGGCAACACCGCCCTGCGCGCCGCACAAACCCGGCAAAATACCGATTCAGTGGGCAAAATTGTCGACTTTTCCCTGCGCCCGGTCGATCAGCGCCCCCTGAGTTGTGGCGTCGGAAACCTCCTGTTTTTCTGTCAGAATTTTCTGACGACCCACCCGGAGGACTGGCTTGTGATGGACGCGACCGCACCCCGCCGTGCTGCGCCGGCTGCTGCCGCGGCAATCCCCCCGCCTTCGCCGCTGGATGCGCTGGCGTTGATCGACGCGCTGCCCGGCTTCGTCTTCCGCCTGCGTCACACCGCCAGCGCGCTGCGCTTTGACTTCGCCAGCGCCTGCTGCCCGGCGGTCTGCGGCCTGCCGCAGAGCGACATCCTTGCCAGCGCGCAGGCTTTCCTCGCCCTGATCGACGCGCAGGACGCGGCGTCATTCCACAGCAGCCTGCAGGCCAGCACCGCCTCAGGGTTCTGGAACTGGGAGGGCCGCCTGCTCACGCCGCACGGACAAAAATGGGTCAACGTGCGCGCCCGCACCCGGGCGCTGGATGCGCTGTGGGCCGAATCGACCGGCATCATGCTCAACGTCACGCAGACGCATCTGCGCGAGTCGCACCTGCTCGATCTGTCGACCGATCTGCGCCAGATCGCATCGCACCTGGAGGCGGTCCGCGAAGCCGAGCGCGCGCGCATGGCGCGCGACCTGCACGACGATCTCGGCCAGGTGCTCACCGCGCTGCAGATGGACGTGGCACTGCTGCGCAAGCGGGTGGGCGGCGACGCGCATGCCGAACTGTTTGGCAATATCGACAAGCTCATCGCCGCTGCGGCCGAAGCCGGCCGCCGGGTTGCCGCCGAACTGCGCCCGGGCGTGCTCGACCTGGGTCTGGACGCCGCGCTGCGCTGGATGGCCGGGCAATACGCCAAACGCTACGGCGTGCGGGTGCACACCGAAGTCAGCCCCGGCACCGAGGTGCCCGAGCCGCTGGGCACCGAGTTGTTCCGCATCGCGCAGGAAGGACTGACCAATGTGGTGCGCCACGCGCACGCGCGGCAGGCCTGGGTGCGCTGCAGTGAAGCCGCCGACGGGCTACTTTGCCTGACGGTCGAGGACGACGGCGTCGGTTACGCGCCGCAGCCGCAGCCCGGCGCCCGTCCGGCGCTGGGTTTGCGCGGCATGCGCGAACGCGCCGCGGTGTTCGGCGGCAGCTTCCAGCTCGACCAGTCCCCCCACGGCGGCGTGCGCGTGCAGGTGTGCATGCCACGGCCGGAACGAGGCGGGCATGAATGAGTTGCGCGTGCTCATCATCGACGACCACGCGCTGCTGGGCGAGAGCCTGGCACGCTTTCTCGGCTCCAGCGGCATGCAGGCGCACTGGTGTGGCCAGGCCGAACCGGCGCTGCAACTCGTGCGCACGCAGCGCTGGAGCGCGGTGCTGCTCGACGTCTCGATGCCCGAAGGCAACGGCCTGGATCTGCTCAAACGCATCAAGGCGCTGCACCCCACGCTGCCGGTGCTGATGTTGAGCATGCACCCGGAGCAGCAGTTCGCGCTGCGCGCGCTGCGCGGCGGCGCCGCCGGCTACCTGACCAAAGGCAGCAGTCCGGACGTGCTGGTGCAAGCCATCCACAAGGTGGTGCACGGCGGCCGCTACCTCACGCCCGGCGTGGCCGAGCAACTGGCCGACTACATCAACGCCGGCGACACCGCCGAGGCGGCGCACGCCCGGCTGTCGGACCGCGAGATGCAGGTGTTCCTGCGGCTGGTCGAAGGACAGACGGTGAATCAGGTGGCCGAGGCGCTGCACATCAGCTGCAAAACGGTGAGCACGCACAAAACCCGGCTGATGCACAAACTCGGCTTGACGAACGACGCCGACCTGGTGCGCTACGCCATGCACGAGGGCATCGTGCGCTGACCAGCCCGGCAGCGCGTGGCGGCGGTTTTTATACTGCCGCCCATGCACACCCCGTTTTCCGCCGACCGCGCCGTGCAATGGGCGCGCGATACCCTGGACATCGAAGCGCGCGCGCTGCAGGCGCTGCGCCAGCGGCTGGCCGGCCCGCCGCTGGCCGATGCGTTTGCGCAGGCGGTGCGCTGCATCCTCGACAGCCACGGGCGGGTCGTCGTCTCGGGGATGGGCAAATCCGGCCACGTCGGGCGCAAAATCGCCGCCACGCTGGCGTCCACCGGCACCCCGGCGTACTTCGTCCACCCGGCCGAAGCCAGCCACGGCGACCTGGGCATGGTGACCAAGGACGACGTATTCCTCGCCCTGTCCAATTCCGGCGAAACCGAGGAGCTCACGCGCATCGTGCCGCAGGTCAAGCGCCTGGGCGCGCGGCTCATCGGCATGACCGGGCGCACCGACTCGACCCTGGCGCGGCACGCCGACATCCTGCTCGACTGTGCCGTCGAGCAGGAAGCCTGTCCGCTGAACCTCGCGCCCACGGCGAGCACCACGGCGCAGCTCGCGCTGGGCGATGCGCTGGCCGTGGCGCTGCTCGACGCCCGCGGCTTCGGCCCGGAAGATTTCGCCCGCACCCATCCTGGTGGCAGTCTGGGGCGTAGGCTGCTGACGCATGTGCGCGACGTCATGCGCAGCGGCGCGGCCGTGCCCAGCGTCGGCGGCGACGCGCCGTTCACCGCGGCGCTGATGGAAATCACGCGCAAAGGGCTGGGCATGACCGCGGTGGTCGACGCCCAAGGCGTGCTCACCGGCATCATCACCGACGGCGACCTGCGCCGGCTGATCGAAAAAGGCGCGCCGCTGGCCGCGCTGCAGGCGCAGCAGGCCATGCACCCGCAGCCGCGCACCATCGGCCCGGACGCGCTCGCCGTCGAAGCCGTGCAGCTCATGGAGCAATACCGCATCAACCAGCTGCTCGTGGTCGATGCGCAGAACAAACCCATCGGCGCGCTGAACATGCACGACTTGTTCGCCGCCAAGGTCATTTGAAGCCGGCGACAATGCACCTCATGATCCCTTCCCCCTGCGCAGACCCCGGCCCGGCAGACGGCTGCCGGCACGCGGCACACTGACATGGACGCCACGCCCCGCCTGAACTTCGACGCCGAGCTCGTGCTCGCCGCGCTCGACGTGCGGCTGCTGCTGCTCGACGTCGACGGCGTGCTCACCCCCGGCGACCTGCTCTACGGCGCGCACGGCGAGGAGCTCAAACGCTTTTCCACCATCGACGGTCACGGCCTCAAGCTGCTGCTGCATGCCGGCGTCGAGCCGGTCATCGTCTCCGGCCGCGACAGCGCCGCGCTGCGCGCGCGCATCGCCGAGCTCGGCCTGCGCCACAGCATCCTCGGCAGCGGCGCCAAGCTGCCGGCGGTGCAGGCGCTGCTCGGCCGGCTGCAGCTCGGCTGGGAGCAGGTGGCGGTGATCGGCGACGACTGGCCCGATCTGCCGCTGATCGCCCGCGCCGCGTTCAGCGCCGCGCCGCCGTCGGCCCACCCGGAAGTGCTCGCCCGCGTGCGTCACATCACCCGCGCCCCTGCCGGCCTGGGCGCGGTGCGCGAACTCTGCGACCTGCTGCTGACCGCGCGTGGCGCCTACGCCCGGCTGCTGCAGGACGCGCTCGACGGCAAACCGCACACCCCGCCGCCGGCCGATCCGATCCACGGCACCCTGGCCGAACCCGGCGCGGTGCAGCCCAGCGCGCGCTGAAGCGACGTCACCATGCGCCCGGCCCTGCGTCAGTTCTGGTTGCGGCTCAGTGCCTGGACGCCGATTGCGCTGCTGGCCGTCGCCGCGGCGTTCAGCTGGTGGGTGGCGCAGGTGGTGATGCGCGCCGAGCAGCCGCCAGCGGTCGCCGCCGCACGCTCGTCGCTGCCGGACTATCTGCTGCACGGGTTTTCCGCGGCGCGCTACGACGACCACGGCGTGCTGCGCGCCGTGCTGCAGGGCGCGCAGATGGTGCACCTGCCTGCCACCGACACCTTCGACATCAGCGCGCCGCAGCTGCGCGTCGTCAACCCGCAGGGCGTGGTCGTCACCGCCTCGGCGCTGCGCGGCCTGTCGAACAAGGACGGCAGCAATGTGCAGTTGCTCGGCGACGCCGTGGTACAGCGCAGCGCTGCCGGCCAGGCGCCGATCGTGGTGCGCAGCGGGTTTCTCAACGTCTTTCCCAACCAGCAAATCGTGCAGTCGAACCGCCCCACCGTCGTCACGCAGGGGGCGACGCGGTTTGCCGGTGATTCGCTCGATTTCGACGGCATCGCCGGCACGGCGGCGATGCACGGCCGGGTGCGCGCCGTCATCGCCCCCGGAGCACAAACCGCGTCACGGCCATGACCGCCGGGCCCGCGACCGTTCCTACCGTCGTGCTCACCGGCGCGTCCAGCGGGCTGGGCGCAGCGCTGGCTGCGGTGTACGCCGCGCGGGGCTGGCGGCTGGTGCTGATCGCCCGCCGCGCCGAACTGCTCGACGCCGTGGCGCGCGGCTGCGGCCTGGACCCCGCCGACGGCAGCCGCGTGCGGCTGATCGCCGCCGACGTGCGCGACGTCGACCATCTGCGCGCCGAGGCCGACGCCCTGCTGCGCGACTGGGGCTGCCCGCAGGTGGTCATCGCCAACGCCGGCATCAGCCACGGCGTCGATCTGTCGCAGGCCGACGATCTGCAAGTCGCGCTGGACATCATGGACGTCAACTGGGGCGCGGCGCTGGCCACGCTGTCACCGTTCATCGCGCCGATGCGCGCGCGCGGCAGCGGCACGCTGGTGGGCATTGCCAGCGTCGCCGGGGTGCGCGGCCTGCCGTGCCATGCGGCGTATTGCGCGAGCAAGGCGGCGCTGATCCGCTCGCTCGAAAGCCTGCGCGTGGAACTGCGCCCCAGCGGGGTGAAGGTGGTGACCATCAGCCCTGGCTACGTGGCCACGGCGATGACCGCGGGCAACCGCTTTCGCATGCCGTTTCTGCTCACCCCGGAGGAGTTCGCGCAGCGCGCGGTGCGCGCCATCGACGCCGGGCGGGCGTATGCCACCATCCCGTGGCAGATGGCGGTGCTGAGCAAATTTCTCCACGTCGTGCCGCGGGCGATTTTCGACCGCTACGCCGGGCGCTACGGTCGCAAACCGCGCAAGGACGCGTGCGCGCCGTGCCAAGGAATGACGCGGCGCAACCGCATCCGCCGCGGAGGCCGCTGACGCTCAGCCGCGCGCTGCGGACAGCGCGGCATCGAGCACGTCCAGCGCTTCGTCGAACAGTGCTTGCGGGATGGTCAGCGGGAACAGGAAGCGGATGACGTTGTAGTCCACCCCGCAGGTCAGCAGGATCAGCCCGCGCTGCAGCGCTTCGGCCTGCACCCGCTTGGTGAACGCGGCGTCGGGCGCGCCGCTGGCGGCGTCGTTGAACTGCACCGCGACCATCGCGCCCAGGCCGCGCACGTCGCGAATCTGCGGCACGTCGGCGCGGCGGGCGTTGAGCCGCGCCTTGAGCGCATCGCCCAGCTTTTGCCCGCGTGCGGGCAGGGCTTCGTCGCGCATGACGTCGATCACCGCGTGCGCCGCGGCGATGGCCAGCGGGTTGCCGGCGTAGGTGCCGCCCAGGCCGCCGGGGGCGGGCGCGTCCATGATGTCGGCGCGGCCGGTCACCGCCGACAGCGGCGTGCCTGCGGCCAGCGATTTGGCAATGGTCATCAAATCGGGCAGCACCCCGGTCTGCTCATAAAAATGTTCCATCGCAAACAGCTTGCCGGTGCGGCCAAAGCCGGTCTGCACCTCGTCGGCGATGAGCACGATGCCATGCGCGTCGCACAGTTCGCGCAGCCACTGCACCGCTTCAGCCGAGATGACGTTGAATCCGCCCTCGCCCTGGATCGGCTCGAAAATGATCGCCGCCACCCGCGAGGGTTCGATGTCCGCCTTGAACAGGTGATCGACCGCCTTTTTCACCGCGGCGAGATCGCCGCCCTCGGCCGGAAACGGCGCGTGGTAGATCTCCGGCGGGAACGGGCCGAACCCGGCCTTGTACGGCTGCACCTTGCCGGTGAGCGACACGGCAAACAGGCTGCGGCCGTGGAAGGCGCCGCCAAAGGCGATGACCCCGCCGCGGCCGGTGTGGGCACGGGCAATTTTCACCGCGTTTTCCACCGCTTCGGCGCCGGTGGAAAACAGCGCGGTCTTTTTCGCATGGCTGCCGGGGGTCAGGGCGTTGAGCTTTTCCGCCAGGCTGATGTAGCTCTCATACGGCACGACCTGGTAGCAGGTGTGGGTGAAGCGCTGCAATTGCGCCTCGATCGCGGCGACGATGCGCGGATGGCGGTGGCCGACGTTGAGCACGGCGATGCCGCCGGCAAAGTCGATGAAGCGTCGTCCTTCGACGTCCCAAAGTTCGGCGCCTTCGGCGCGGTCGGCGTAGAAGCTGGCCATCACCCCGACGCCGCGCGGGGTGGCGGCGGCCCGGCGGGCCTGCAGTTGTTCGTTGGCTGAGTGGTTCATGTGGAGTCTCCGTTCGTGTTCTGCTTTGGCGCGCCTCACTGCGCGTCGATGCGCATCCAGATGGTCTTGAGTTCGGTGTATTTGTCGAAGGCGTGCAGCGACTTGTCGCGGCCGTTGCCCGATTGCTTGACACCGCCGAACGGCACGGTGATGTCGTCCTCGTCGTACTGGTTGACGTGCACGGTGCCGACCTGCAGCGCGCGCGATACCCGCACCGCGCGGTCGAGGTTGCGCGTCCACACCCCGGCGTGCAGGCCGTAGGTCGAGTCGTTGGCAATCGCGATCGCCTCGGCCTCGGTGGAAAAGCGGATCACCGCCAGCACCGGGCCGAAAATTTCCTCGCGGGCGATTTTCATGCTGTTCTTCACCCCGTCGAACACCGTCGGCGCGACATATTGCCCGCCCGTGTGTTCGAGGGCCCGGCAGCCGCCGACGACGCAGCGCGCGCCTTCGTCCTTGCCCGACTGGATGTAGCCCAGCACCGTCTGCGTCTGCGTTTCATCGACCAGCGCGCCGAGCACGGTGTCCGGGTCCAGCGGGTCGGCCGGGTGGTACTTGGGCGTGAGCGCGGCAAGCTTTTCGACGAAGGCGTCGGCGATGCTGTCCTGCACCAGCAGCCGCGACGGCGCATTGCAGCTCTCGCCCTGGTTGTAGAACATGCTGCCGATGGCGGTTTCGGCGGCGCGGTCGAGGTCGTCGAAGTCGGCGAACACGATATTGGCCGACTTGCCGCCGAGCTCGTTGTACACGCGCTTCAAGTTGCTGCGGCTGGAATACTCCAGCATGCGCCGGCCGGTGCGCGTCGAGCCGGTGAAGCCGATCGCGTCCACGTCCATGTGCAGCGCCAGCGCCTCGCCGGCTTCGTGGCCGTAACCCGGCACGACGTTGAGCACGCCTTCAGGCAGCCCGGCTTCGAGCGCCAGCTCGGCCAGGCGCAGCGCAGTCAGCGGCGATTTTTCGCTGGGCTTGAGCACCACGCTGTTGCCTGCGGCCAAGGCGGGGCCGAGTTTCCACGCGGCCATGAGCATCGGGTAATTCCACGGCACGATGGCGCCGACCACGCCGACCGGCTGGCGGGTGACCAGCGCCAGGGCGTCGTCGCCGGTCGGAGCGATCTCGTCGTAAATCTTGTCGGTCGCTTCGCCGAACCACTGGATGCAGCGCGCCGCGGCGGGGACGTCGGTGCCCAGGCTGTTGCGGATGGGCTTGCCCATGTCCAGGGTTTCGAGCAGCGCGAGTTCGTCGCGCGCCGCGCGCATCGCCTCGGCAAACGCGACCAGCACCTTTTTGCGCTCGGCGGGCGGTTTGCCGGCCCAGCGGCGGTCGTTGAACGCGGCGCGGGCGCTGGCCACGGCGCGGTCGATGTCGGCCGCCTTGCCGCGGGCGACGCGGGCGATGACCTTGCCGTCGATCGGCGAGACGCAGTCGAACAGGCTGCCGTCGACCGCGTTCCAGCGGCGACCATCGATGACCATGCGGCCGTCGATGCCGCGGGCGATCAGGTCGGCGGCGTGCTGCCGCCAGATGCGGTTGAAGTTCTCGGGCATGCGAATCTCCAGAAAAAATGGCCGGTCTGCGCCGGCCAAATCGTCAGCACCCCGTGCGGGGCATCAGAAGCTCACGACCACCGAAGCGGCCAGCAGGTTGTTGTATTTCTTGAAGCTGCCGTCGGACACGTTGTAGAAGGTGTTGAGGTTGGAGCGGTCATAGCGGTACTCCATTTTCAGCGTGGTCGATTCGGTCAGCAGGTAATTCCAGCCCAGCGACAGCGCAAAGCGGTTGGCGCCCTTGTTCGGGTCGGTGATGCCCCACGTGCCGGCCACCGGGTCGTACACATAGCCGGGGCCGAAGCCGTTGATGCCGTTGAATTGCGCGCCGGGGCCGCCTGTCGTCGGGTTCATATAGCCGCCGGGCAGGCCGCCGCCGTTGCTGCTGTTGTTGAGATAGTCGGCGCGGGCAAAGCCTAGGAAGCGCGGAGTGAAGTTGTAGGTGAGCATGCCGGACAAGCCCCACCACTTGGCCTTGCCGCCGTTGTACGCCGCGCCGGTCTGCTGGCCGTAGCCGAGCTGGCCGTAATAGCCCCAGGCGCCGTTGGTCATGTAGCCATCGACCTCGACCATTTGCGCGGTGCTCGTTCCCGTGGGAAACAGCGGCGTGGTGCCGTCTGCGGCGACGTTGGAGTTCGGCAGCTTGCCCACCATCGCCCACACGCCAATGTCGGCGTTGTCGTAACCCGGCGGGGTGTAGTCGGCGCGGAACACCAGCGCCGGAGCGCGGCCGCCATTGCCTGCGTAGTAGTAACGCGGCGAGTTCATATTGGCGATCATCGCCTTCCATTCCCAGTTGCCCACGGTCTGGTCGACGCCGACGCCGGTGTAGGCGGTGAGCTCGGTGAAATCGAACAGCAGGTTGTGGGTGATGGGCTTGATCTGGTTGTCCCAGGTGGATTCATACCCTTCCCAGTCGGGAATCTGGCCGGCGATCAGCTTGGTGCTGCTGTTGAGCGGAATGGCCACCGAGGCTTCGTGGATGATGGAGTTGCCGTTCATCAGCGTGCCCGCGCCACGGTCCGGCGCCAGCGTGAGGTTCCACTTCACCCCGCCTGCGGTTTCCTTCTGGAACTGCAGGTAGGCGCTGCCGAAGTAGGAGTTGTCGTAGTTGTAGATCGTGCCGCCGCCGGCGTTCTGGTTCGAGCGGTTGAGGAACACGAACGAGCTGGCCTGCTGATCCTGGTTGTAGACATAGGCCGGGGCGATCATGCCGCTGATCTTCAGCCCCATGAAGCCGGACGATTCGTTGGCCTGCTTGATGCCGGCGATCTGCACGTCGGCGTGGTTGGCCACCTTGCTGGCTTCATCGGTGGCCTTCTGGTTGTCGTCGATCTGCGCCTGCTGCGCCTTGACCTGCGCTTCGAGCTGCTGCACCTTGGCCTTGAGCGCCTGCAGTTCGGCGAGGATCTCGGCGTTGGTATCGGCGTGCGCCAGCGGGGCCAGGCCCAGACTGGCGGCAAGAACGGTGAGCTTGAACTTGTTCATTGTGGTGATCCTCCAAGGTGGCTGTGGTGTGAACGGGGTATTGCGGGGAGATTGCGGGCCTGAGTCGAACCGGGGCGGCGCGCTTCAACGGCCCTCCGCGGTGAGCAGGCCGACGCCGAATTCGTGGCTCGGCGGCGGTTCGCCATCCAGACGCAGCGCCTGCGCCGCCTGTTTGGCGCGCAGGCGTTCACGCCGCGCCATGAGCAGGCTGCTGACCGCCACGGCGATGATGACCAGGTACACGGTGATGGCTCCGACCACGTTGATCGTCGGGCTCAGACCCAGCCGGGCGCGCGAGAAAATCACCACCGGCAACGTGGTGCTGCCCGGCCCTGAAAGGAAGGCGGAAATCACCACCTCGTCGAGCGACAGCGAAAACGCCAGCAGCCAGGCCGACACCAGCGCCTGCGAAATGGTCGGCAGGGTCACGAGCATGAACACCTGAAACGGGCGCGCGCCCAGATCCATCGCCGCCTCTTCGATCGAGCGATCCATTTCCTTCAGCCGCGACTGGATGACCACGGCGGCGTAGGAAATGGCCATGACCGTGTGTCCGATGAAAATGGTGAAAAAGCCCTTTTGCGGAAAGCCCAGGGCTTTTTGCACCGTGACGAAAAACATCAGCAACGCCAGCGCGATGACCACCGTGGGCATGACCAGCGGGATGTTGATCATGAAGTTGAGCAGCCCCTTGCCGAAAAACCGGCGGTAACGCACCAGCGCGAACGCCGCCAGCGTGCCCAGCAGCACCGATGTGGTGGCCGTGGCCAGCGCCACCTTGAGCGAGAGGATCAGCCCGCTGATGACCTCCTGGTCGTGCACCACCGCGCCGTACCATTTCAACGTCCACCCGCCCCAGATGGTGACCATGCGCGAGTCGTTGAACGAATACACCACCAGCACGACGATGGGCAGGTAGAGGAATAGATAGACCAGGATCATCCAGGTCAGCGGCAGCACGGCGGATTTTTTCATCGCGCACTCTCCAGTGACCTGGTCTGGTAACGGTTGAATACCGCGATGGGCAGCAGGATGAGCACGATCATCACGATCGCCACCGCCGAGGCGCGCTGCCAGTCGAGGTTGAGGAAAAACTCGTTCCACATCACCCGGCCGATGTTCAGCGTCGACGGCCCGGCGAGCAGTTCGGGGATGACGTATTCACCGACTGCCGGGATGAACACCAGCAGGCTGCCGGCGACGATGCCCGAGCGCGACAGCGGCACGGTCACCAGCCAGAAGGTTTTCAGCGGCGTGGCTCCCAGATCGGCAGCGGCCTCCTCCAGCCGGTGGTCGAGCTTGACCAGGGTGGCATACAGCGGCAGGATCATGAACGGGATATAGCCGTACACCATGCCGATCATGAACGAAAACTCGGTGAACATCATGCGCAGCGGATGGTGGATGATGCCCGCCCACAGCAGCGCCTGGTTGATCAGGCCGTTGATGTCGAGCAGGTTTTTCCAGGCATAGATGCGGATGAGGAACGATGTCCAGAACGGCAGCATCACCAGCATCAGCAGCCCCGGGCGCACCGTCGGCTTGGCACGGGCGATGAAATACGCAAACGGATAGCCGATCACCAGGCAGAGCACGGTGGTCAGCAGCGCGTACCACAGTGACGACAGATAGGTGACGATGTACAGGCTGTCGCGTACCAGCGCCAGATACGCGGAAAAACGGATGTGCACCTGCAGCACATCGTTGACGTAGGACACCAGCGGATCGAAGCCGATGCCCAGCGCGTCGGTTTCCGACACGCTGATTTTGAGCAGAATGAAAAACGGCGCGAGCAGAAAGGCCAGCAGCCAGATCTGCGGAATGCCGATCACCGTCGCGCGCCCCCAGCGCCGGGGTTTGCGCGGGCGGGGCGGGGCGGGGAGGTCGTTGCGGTCGGGCATGATGCGCGGCTCCAGCGGCGTCAATCGACGATGACCACCGGCGCGTTGGGCGCCCAGTGCGCGGTGACTGCGGTGCCGATGGCGAACGGATCGGCGTGGCGGTCGGCGTTGGACACGGTCACGCGCACGCGGCGCTGGCTGGGCAGTTGCAGCTCGTAGGCGGTATAGCTGCCCATGTAAGACCGCCCGCTGATGGTGGCCTGGAACGCGTTGTACGGGTGGCTGTGGTGACCTTCGGTCAGCATCATTTTTTCCGGGCGCAGCGCCACGCCCAGTTCCATGCCCAGTGTGCCGCTGATGCCGTGGCCGATGTGGAACAGCCCTTCGGCGGTTTGCACCTCGCAGTGGTCGGGTTCGTCGGTGACCAGCTTGCCGTCGAACAGATTGACGTTGCCGATGAAGTCGGCGATGAAGCGGCTTTGCGGGTGCTCGTAAATCTCGATCGGCGTGCCCAGTTGTAAAAAACGGCCGTCGCGCATCACCGCGATGCGGTCGGCCATGGTCATGGCCTCCTCCTGGTCGTGCGTGACCATGACACAGGTCACGCCGACCTTGCGCAGAATGTTGACCAGTTCGAGCTGGGTGCGCTCGCGCAGCTTCTTGTCCAGCGCAGCCAGCGGTTCGTCGAGCAGCAGCAGTTTGGGCCGCTTGGCCAGGCTACGCGCCAGCGCCACGCGCTGCTGCTGACCGCCGGAGAGCTGGTGCGGTTTACGCTTGGCGTATGGCTTGAGCTGCACCAGGTCGAGCATCTGTTCGACGCGAGCGGCGATGTCGGCCTTGGGCAGGCCGTCGCGTTTGAGGCCAAAGGCGATGTTGTCGAACACCGTCAGGTGGGGGAACAGCGCATACGACTGAAACATCATGTTGATCGGCCGCTCGTAGGGCGGCAGACCGGTGATGTCCTGGCCTTCGAGCAGGATGCGCCCGGACGTGGGCGTCTCGAACCCGCCGAGCATGCGCAGCAAGGTCGTCTTGCCGCAGCCCGACGAGCCGAGCAGGGCAAAAATCTCTCCCCTGCGGATGTCGAGATGGATGTCGTTGACCGCAACGACTTCGTCGAAGCGGCGGGTGATGCCCTCGATACGCAAAAAGGGGTTGTCGCTGGAAGAAGCAGGCGTCACGACGCGAACTCCATCATCGAGTGAACAAACGGGGTCAGGCGGCTGCAGCCCGCCAGCGCAGACTGCAGCCGTCGCCTCATCACAGCCCGGTCTTGAACTTGGTATACAGCCGTGTGACCAGGCGGCGCTGATCCGCGGTGTACACCTTGGGCGGAATCAGTTTGGCCAGCATGTCAGGCTTGAGGAAGACGAAATCGTTGTCTTTGACCTTGGCATCGACGTAAGGCAGCGACGCCGGCACCGGGTTGGCGTAGGTCACGGTGTTGGTGTCGGCCGCGGCCACCTTCGGTTCGAGCACGTAGTTCATCCACTTGTAGGCGTTGTCGATGTTCTTCGCGTCGGCGGGAATCGCCATGGTGTCGATGAAAATCACCGCACCGTGGGTCGGCGGGAAGACTTCGATGTTCACGCCGTTTTTCGCAGCCTTGGCGCGCGCCGCGGCAATGCCCATGTCACCCGACCAGCCCAGCGACATGCAGATCGAGCCCCCGGCCAGATCGTTGATGTAGCCCGAGGAGGAGAACACGCTGACGTCTTTGCGCACTTTTTGCACCATCGCCCAGGCTTTTTCGAAATCCGCCGGGTTCTGCGTGCTTTGCGGAATGCCCAGGTAGTTGAACGCCGCTTCCATGATGTCGCCGCCGGAGTCGAGCATCGAAATGCCGCACGACTTGATTTTGTCGGCGTAGGTCGGGTCGAACACCAGCGCCCAGGGGTTGGCCGGCATCGGCGTGTTGCCCAGCGCTTTTTTCACCTTGTCGACGTTGATGCCGACGGTGGTGTACCCCCACATCCACGGAATCAGGTATTTGTTGCCCGGATCGACCGCGGCGAGCTGTTTCATCAACCCCGGATCGAGGTTTTTGTAGTTGGGGATTTTGGATTTGTCCAACGGATGCAGCAGCCCGCCCTTGATGTCGATCGCCGCCCAGTTCGACGATGGCACGACGATGTCATAGCCGGTGTCTCCGGCGACCATTTTGGCAAACAGGGTTTCGTTGGAATCGAAGGTGTCGTAACGCACCTTGATGCCGTATTCCTTTTCGAAATCCGGCACCGTGGTCGGCGCAATGTAATCCGACCAGTTGTAGATGTTGAGCACGCCTGCGGCCTGCGCTGGCGCTGCCGCGCCGAACGCCAGTGCCGCCGCCCCCGCCAGACACGTTGCCAGCAACTTGCCGATCAACGACTTTTTACGCTGTGTGTGTGACATAAGACCCTCTCAAGTAGTGTGAAACCAGTGGGTAAACGGGTGAAACACGCCAGACCGAGCAATTCCCGTACCAGCAACAGCCCAACCCCGGCACGAGAAGCGCAATTTATACCAAGCCCCTGTCGCGCAGACCAGCGAGCGTGTCATCCAGACTACGGCGGATGCGGCGGATCATTTCGTCGATGTCGGCGTGGGTCATCACCAGCGGCGGGGCGATGATCATGCGCTCCTCCACTGCGCGCATCACCACGCCGTTGTCGAAACAGTGGTCGCGGCAGATATAGCCCACGCCCAGATCGGCGGGAAACAGGGTGCGCGAGGCCTTGTCCTTGTACAGCACGAGACCGGCGACCATGCCCAGGCTTTGCGCATCGCCGACCAGCGGATGGTCGTTCAGGGTCGCGAACTTTTCCGCCAGATACGGCGCGAGGTCGTTCGCCACACGCTCGACCACGCCCTCGGCACGCAACGCCTTGACGTTGGCGATCGCCACCGCGCAGCAGGTCGGATGGCCGGAATAGGTGAAGCCGTGGTTGAAGTCGCCGCCCTTGTCGATCAGCACCTGCGCGACGCGGTCGCTCACCAGCAACCCGCCCAGCGGCAGATAGCCCGAGGTCACGCCCTTGGCAAAGGTGATGAGATCTGGGCGGGAGTTGATGTGCGGGTGCTGGCAGCCGAACCACGTGCCCAGGCGGCCGAAGCCGCAGATCACCTCGTCGGACACCAGCAGGATGCCGTATTTGTCGCAGATGCGCTGAATCTCCGGCCAGTAGCTCGCCGGCGGGATGATCACACCGCCCGCACCCTGCACCGGCTCACCGATGAACGCCGCGACCTTGTCCGTGCCGAGTTCGAGGATTTTGTCTTCCAGCCAGCGTGCCGCGCGCAGCCCGAAGTCGTGCGCGCTCTCGCCGGGTTTGCCGTGCTGCAGCTGATATGGCTGGTCGATGTGGACGATGCCCGGCAGCGGCAGATCGCCCTGCGCGTGCATGCCCTCCATGCCGCCCAGCGACGCCCCGCCCAGGGTGCTGCCGTGATAGGCGTTGCGGCGGCTGATGAGGGTCTTGCGCTGCGGCTGGCCCATCAGGTCCCAGTAGCGGCGCACCAGGCGGATGATGGTGTCGTTGCCCTCCGACCCCGAGTTGGTGAAAAACACATGGTTGAACCCGGGCGGGGCGACCTCGGGCAGCAGCGCGGCGAGTTCCGCCGCCGGCGCCGTGGTGGTCTTGAAAAACGCGTTGTAGTAGGGCAGGGTTTGCATCTGCCGCGTGGCGGCGTCGACCAAGTCCTGCCGCCCATAGCCGAGGTTGACGCACCACAGCCCGGACATGCCGTCGATGATTTCGTGGCCGTCGGAGTCCCAGATGCGCACGCCCTGCCCGCGCACGATGACGCGGCTGCCCGCGGCGTTCAGGCTCTTGGTGTCGGTGAAGGGGTGCAGGTGGTGCGCGGCGTCCTTGGCGCGCAATGCCGCGGTGTCGAACGTCGGCAGGTCGGTGGCTTGCATGCGGGTCTCCAGTGCGATCCGGTACGAATCCAGGGGGTTGGCGTGGCAGCGGGTGGCGCTCAGACATGCAGCAGCAGGTGCTCGCGCTCCCACGGGCTGATGACTTTCATGAACTCGGCGTACTCGCTCATCTTCACCGCCTTGTAGATGCCGCAAAAGCGCTTGCCCAGGATGGCCTCGATTTCGGGCACTTCGTCGAGCAGCCGCACCGATTCCGACAGGCTTTGCGGCAGCGGCGTGGCGTGCGGCGTGGCGTAGGCGTTGCCGGTCATCTCCGGCAGCGGAGCGATGGCGTTGACCATGCCCAGATAGCCGCAGGCCAGGCTGGCCGCCAGCGCGACGTAGGGGTTGGCGTCGGCACCGATGACGCGGTTTTCCATCCGCCGGTTTTCCGGCCCGGAGTTGGGCACGCGGATGCCGACCGTGCGGTTGTCGCTGCCCCATTCGACATTGGTCGGCGCCGCGGTGTTGGCCACCAGACGGCGGTAGGAGTTGACGTAGGGGGCGAAAAACGCCATGACGTGCGGGATGTATTTCTGCAGACCGCCGATGTAGTGCAGGAACAGGTCGGAGGGGCCGCCATCCGGGTTGCTGAACACATTACGCCCGGTCTTGATGTCGACCACGCTCTGGTGCACGTGCATCGCGCTGCCCGGCTCGCCGGCCATCGGTTTGGCCATGAAGGTGGCGAACATGTTGTGCCGCATCGCCGCCTCGCGGATGGTGCGCTTGAAAAAAAACACCCTGTCGGCCAGATCGAGCGGGTCGCCGTGTAAGAAGTTGATTTCCATCTGCCCGGCGCCGACTTCGTGGATCAGGGTATCGACGTCCAGATCCATCGCGTCGCAGTAGTCGTAGATGTCCTCGAACAGCGGGTCGAACTCGTTGACCGCGTCGATGCTGTAGTGCTGGCGCGAGGTTTCGGCGCGGCCCGAACGGCCGATGGGCGGGCGCAACGGCTGGTCGGGGTCGGTGTTTTTGTCCACTAAGTAGAACTCCAGCTCGGGAGCGACCACCGGCGCCCAGCCGCGCGCAGCGTACAGCTTGAGCACGTTTTTCAGCACGGTGCGCGGCGCGTAATCCACCGGCGCACCGTCTTTGAAATAGCAGTCGTGAATCACCTGTGCCGTCGGATCCGTGGCCCAGGGGACGACGCGCGCTGTGCTCGGGTCGGGAACCAGATTCATGTCGCGGTCGGTGTCGGCGATGAGCGTCTCCAGCCGCTCGTCGTCCGGCCAGTTGCCGGTGACGGTCAGGCCGATGATGCTCTCGGGCAGGCGCATGCCGCGGTCTTCGGTGAACTTGCTGCGCGGCAGGATTTTGCCGCGGGCCACGCCGGTGAGGTCGGGCACGAGGCATTCGATTTCGGTGATGCGCTGTGCGTTGAGCCATCCCTCCAGATCGTTGAAGGTCCACTGCTTGCGGTTGTCACTGCTGCTCATGATGGGTTCCAGTTTGCGTTTCGGGGTACATCATCGAATCGCGCACGCCTTGAACGCCAGGGGCGCGCGCGGGTTTGTCTACGCCGCGGATTCCAGTCGGCGCTGGGCATACTGGCGGCATGCCTGGCCGAAAGCGGCGTACAGCGCGCGCGATACCGGGTTTTGCGCTGCCTGCCATTCCGGATGCCACTGCACGGCCAGCACGAAGCCTGCGGCGTGACGGTGGGTATAGGCCTCGATCAACCCGTCGGGCGCATGCGCCTGCGCCAGCAGATCGGGGGCCAGCGTCTGAATGCCCTGACCGTGCAGGCTGTTGACCTGCCACGAGCCTGCGCCGACGATGGCCTCGAGCATGCCCCCGGGCACCGCGTGCACCCAATGCGCCGGGGCGTACTGTGCGGCGACGTCCAGCGCCTCGTCCTCGCGGTGGTCGTCGAACCCCGCGGTGTTGTGCACTTCCTGCAGCAGCGTGCCGCCCAGGGCAACGTTGATTTCCTGAAACCCGCGACAGATGCCGAACACCGGCAGACCGCGCGCAATCGCCTCGCGGATCAGCGGCAGGGTGGTGGCGTCGCGTGCCGGGTCGGCCGGGGAATCGGGGTTGCTCAGCTCCTGGCCGTAATGGTGCGGTTCGATGTTCGACGGCGAACCGGTGAGCACCAGCCCGTCGATGTGGTCGAGCACCACATCCAGCGGCGTTTGCCCGCCCAGCGATGGCAGCAGCCACGGCCACACCCCGGCCAGCGGCAACAGCGGGTCGACGTATTTTTGCGCCACGGCGTAGGTGGGATGGCCGGCGATGGTTTTCAGATCGGTCGACACGGCCACACAGGGCAGGGATTGATTGATCAGAGACATGACGAATCAGCAGCCGGCCATCGGGCCGGCAGGGAACCAAAGCCTCATTTTGGTGCAGCGCAGTGCCGCACGTCCACCTCGAACGGACGCGGCCGAGCGCCCATTTTGGTGCGTTGCAAAATGTGGATGCACCACCGTTGTACAGCAAAAACTTCAGGGTTTTCCATGACTTAGCCTCATTCTGCGAGCCCAATTTAACTGTCGATTGGCCCTGTCGAAAGTGCCACTCCCTGTTTCCCCGATGGGGCCAGTTGCTGGTTACGCAAACAACACTTGCAACGCGGCTGCAGCAGGCGTAGATTGAAACCGTCAGCATTCAGATCGGGGAGGTTCTATCGAAACGCATCGAGCCCAACGACACTGTGCATTCGGTCATGCTGCGGCATGACGCAGGCTTCGCCCATGAAGCCGACAAGCGGGCGCTGGCTGGTTGGACACACCGGCAGCGCCCTTCTCGTTTGACCCTGATCCACGCCGGCGCCTCCGCGCCTGCGCCTGCCGCGGCCCCCGTGCAGTCCGCCTGTCTCGACTCCCCCGTCCCATGCGTTCCCTGGCCCTGTCCGAGCTCTTGCTGACCGAGCTGCAGCGAACCGAAAGCGACGCCGCCGTGGCCGCGCCGCTCAACCGCCGGCTGTACCTGTCGCTGCGCGGCGCCATTCTGTCCGGTCGCATCACCGCCGGGGTGAGACTGCCGTCCACCCGCGATCTGGCGCGTGACCTGAACCTGTCGCGCAACACGGTGATGTCGGCGATCAACCAGCTCACTGCCGAAGGGTATCTCACCGCGCGGCAGGGCAGCGGCACTTTCGTGTCCCAAACGCTGCCCGATCTCGGCCCGCTCACCGTGCCCGTCCGCTCGCGTCGGCAGACCCCGGCGCCAGACGTGCAGGACAGCACGCCGCGCGAGCTGTCGCAGCGTGGCGCGCTGCTGACGGCGCAATCGGGTGCCGCCGATCTGGAAGTCCAGCCGTTCGCCCCGGGCACGATCGAGTTCGCCGAATTCCCCATCCAGCTGTGGCAAAAACTGCAGGCCAAATACTGGCGCAGCCTCGACCGCAATCTGCTCGACTACGGCCAGCAGGGCGGCTACATGCCGCTGCGCGCGGCCATTGCGCAATACCTGAGCCTGTCACGCTCGGTGCGCGTCACCCCCGAGCAGGTGCTCATCACCTCGGGCACGCAGCAATCGCTCGATCTGGCTGCGCGACTGCTCACCGACCACGGCGACGAGGCCTGGGTGGAGAACCCCTGCTACTGGGGCGCGCGCCGGGCGCTGCAGGCCGCTGGGTTGAAACTGCGGCCCATCGCCGTCGATGCCGAAGGCATCGCGCCATCGGCGGCCGACTGGCAGCAGGGCAGGCCGCGACTGATCTACGTCACCCCGTCGCACCAATACCCGCTCGGCCATGTGATGAGCCTGCAGCGCCGCCGCGCCCTGCTGCAGTTCGCCGCACGCCAGCGCTGCTGGATTTTCGAAGACGATTACGACAGCGAATTCCGCTTCGGCGGCCGGCCCTATGCCAGCCTGCAGGGACTCGACGACCATGCGCAGGTGCTGTACTCCGGCACGTTTTCCAAAGTCATGTACCCCGGCATTCGCCTGGGCTACCTGGTCGTGCCTGCCGACCTGCTGCCTGCGTTCAACACCGGGCTGTACGACCTGTTCCGCCCCGGCCAGCTCATGCTGCAGGCGGCGCTGACCGATTTCATCACCGAAGGCCATTTCAACACCCTGATCCGCCGCCTGCGCGTGGCCTACCAGGCACGGCGCGACGAACTGGCGCGCCGCGTGCAGCGCTGTCTGGGCGACCGCGTGCAGATTTCCGGCCAGGAATCCGGCCTGCACCTGTGCCTGCTGTTCCGCGCGGAAGACGCGGTGGACGACGAAGCCATCGCCCGCGCCGCCGACGCCCAGGGCATGACGGTGCGCCCCCTGTCGCGCTACTTCCTGTCAGCCCCGCGACAGCGCGGCCTGATCCTCGGTTACGCCTACGTCCCCACGGAACGCGTACCGCCGTGGGCGCAAAAGCTCTGCCAGCTCATCCGCGATCAGTTGCCGGGCTGAACCCGGGCGGCATACGTTCAGAGCCAGTCGCGCAACCGGTACCACAGCATGCCCAGCACCAACGCAGGCGTGCGCAGCAGGTCGCCGCCGGGAAAGGGTTTGTGCTGCAGGCGGGCGAACAGATCGAAACGTTCGGCCTGGCCGGCGATGGCCTCGGCCGCGAGCCGTCCGGCCAGGCCGGTGAGCGCCAGACCGTGGCCGGAAAAACCCTGCAGGTACAGCACATCGGGTGCGATGCGGCCGAAGTCCGGGGCGCGGTTCATGGTGATGTCGACGAACCCGCCCCAGGCGTGGGTGATGCGCACATCGTCGAGCTGGGGGTAGACGCGCAGCATGCTACGGCGCATGGCCGCCGTGAGGTCACGCGGCGTGGCAGTGGAATAGCTCACCCGGCCGCCGAACAGCAGTCGGTGATCGCTGCTGAGGCGGTAATAGTCGAGGACGAACTGCGTGTCGCAAACGCAGGCGCGGTTGCGGATCAGTCCTTCGGCGCGATCTGCCCCCAGGGGTTCGGTGGCGATGATGTAAGTGCCCACGGGCATGATGCGCCGCGCCAGCTGCGGCACCACTTTGCCCAGTTGCGCATTGCCGGCCAGCAGCACGTGGCTGGCCCGCACGCTGCCGCTGGCGCAGCGCACCCGCGCTTTGCCGCCGCCGGCCTGCGCCGCAGGCTCTACCGCGGTCACCTCGGAACGCTCGTGGATCTGCGTGCCGGCATCACGCGCGGCGCGTGCCAGGCCGAGGGTGTAGTTCAGCGGGTGCAAATGGCCGCCCAGGTCGTCGAACACTGCGGCGCAGTAGCGGGTACTGGCGATCAGCTCGCGCGTCTGCGCAAGGTCCAGACTGCGCAAATGGGCGTAACCATAGTCCCGCTGCAAGTGTTCGGCCCAGTCCTGCAGCGCCCGCGCCTTTCTCGGCGTGACCGCCACGGTCAGCGCACCGGGCGTCCAGTCGCAATCGATGGCGTGACGTGCAATGCGTTCCCGCAGCAGGCGCAAGGCCTCGAGCGACACGTCCCACGCCTGCCGCGCCGCCTGCATGCCGAGCTGGCGCTCGAACGGTCCCATCTCGCTGGCATAGCCCGCCAGCGCCTGCCCGCCGTTGCGTCCCGACGCGCCCCAGCCGATGTGCCGGCCTTCGAGCAGCACCACGCGCAAACCGCGCTGGCACAACTCCAGCGCCGCCGACAAACCGGCCAGGCCACCACCGACGATGCACACGTCGGCGTGCACCTCCCCCTGCAGCGGCGCGTGCTGCGGCGCCGGGTGCGCCGTTTGCACGTAGTACGAGTTCTCGTTCAGCCGCTGCGCCTGCTGCTCCAGCCGCATCATGCCCGCCCCCGGTTCACGCCTGCGCGCAGCGCGCTGCAGCCATGCGCGCGCACACATACGTCCAGACGCAGTGTGCAGCGATGTTCGCGGTGAGCTCGGCATGGTCGTAGGGCGGCGCGACTTCGACGCAATCCATGCCGACGAAGGGCAGCTGCATGGCGCACAGCTCCTCCAGCAGCGACAGCACCTGCGCGCTGCTCAACCCGCCTGGCTCCGGCGTGCCGGTGCCGGGGGCAAACGCCGGGTCGAGACAGTCGATGTCCAGCGTCAGGTACACCGGCGCCGCGCTGGCGGCCAGTCGCGCACGGATGTCGGCGACGACCGGTGCGAGTTGCGACGGGCTTTCCAGACCGCGCAGCTCACGCGCCGTGAACACCCTGCCGCCAATGCGGTTGACATAGTCACGCGCGGCACGTTCGGCCGCCGAGCGGATGCCGACCTGCACCATCCCCTGCGGCACGACCAGTCCCTCCTGCACCGCCTCGACCACCCAGGTGCCGTGCCCGGAGGGCTCACCGAAATGGTCGCTCCACGTGTCGCAGTGCGCGTCGAAATGCAGCACGGCCAGCGGCTGGCCATGCACCGCGCGCAGGGCGCGCAGCAGCGACAGGGTGATGGAATGATCGCCGCCCAGCCACACCATGTGCTGCTGCGCCATCAGGCGCTGCGCCTGCGGCTCGAGGGCTGCGCGCATCGCCTGCAGGCTGGTGTTGGGCAACAGCAGGTCGCCGTGGTCACACAGCTGGTCGACAGGCGAGACGTCGAACAGCGGGTGCGTGGCGTCGCACAGCATCAGGCTGGCCTGACGGATCGCCGCCGGGCCGAAGCGGGCGCCGGGGCGGTTGGTCACCGCCCCGTCCCACGCCACGCCGGCCACGCCGAACGCCGCCGCTGGCTGCGCCGCAGAGCAGGCGGCGGCGCCGGCAAAGCGACGCGGCGAGACATAGGCAAATGCGTGCTGAACCATGGTTGTTGGAGGATGTGAACGGGCAGCGAAGTCCAGCCCACGCCGGTGAAGCCCTGCAAGCGGACTCAAGCCTATCGCCGAAACTCGGTCGCTGACAGAACCACTTTGGCCCCACGCCGCAGGGCCATTGCGGCGCTTGCAGCTCCCGCTGCGCTTGCGCATACTGCGCAGCGGTTTCGCCCGCTCTTGCCACCATGCCGACCGCCAGCCCGTTCGACCCCGCCCGCGTCCACCGTCTGCACGCGGCCGAATCCGCCCGCTTTCTCGCCACGCATCCGCGCTGCGTCGCGCTGCATGAGCAGGCGCAACGCCATTTCCTTTTCGGCGTTCCGCTGCACTGGATGGCCGACGCCCCCACCCCCGTGCCGCTGTACGTCGATCGTGCACAGGGCGCGCGGCTGTTCGACGCCGACGGCCACGCCGTCATCGACTTCTGCCTGGGCGACACCGGCGCGATGTTCGGCCACAGCCCGGCGCCGGTGGCGCGGGTGCTGGCCGAGCAGGGCGGGAACGGGGCGACGACCATGCTGCCGTCGCAGGCGGCGCTGGACGTGGCGGCGCTGCTGCAGCAGCGCTTCGGCCTGCCGATGTGGCAGTTCACCACCACAGCGAGCGACGCCAACCGCTTTGTGCTGCGCTGGGCGCGGGCGATCACCGGACGGCCCAACATCGTGGTGTTCAACGGCTGCTACCACGGCACGGTCGACGATGTGTTCGTCGACCTGCAGCCGGACGGCAGCGCGCACACCCGCCCCAGCCTGCTCGGCCAGGTGCATGACCTCGCGCGCTACACCCGCGTGGTCGAGTTCAACGACCTACCAGCGCTGCGCGCGGCGCTGGCTGCGGGCGACGTGGCCTGTGTGATCACCGAGCCGGTGCTGACCAATATCGGCATGGTGCTGCCCGAACCCGGCTTTTTAGAGGGCGTGCAGGCCGCATGCCGCGAGCAGGGCACCCTGCTGGTGCTGGACGAAACCCACACCATCTCCTGCGGCCCCGGCGGCTACACCCGGCTGCATGATCTCTCGCCCGACATCCTAGTGCTGGGCAAGCCGCTGGCCGGCGGCACCCCGGGCGCGGCCTACGGTTTCACCGCCGAGGTCGGCGCGCGCATGCAGGCGGCCAAGGCCGCGGCACCAGCCGGGCACTCGGGCATCGGCACCACGCTGTCGGCCGGGCTGCTCACGCTCAAGCTGATGCGCGCGATGCTCGCCGAGGTGATGACCGAGGCCGCCTACGCCCACATGTTCGCCATCTGCCAGCGGGTGGCCGACGGGTTGGAGGCGATCATCGCCCGCCGTGGTCTGCCGTGGTGCGTCACCCGCATCGGCGCGCGTTGCGAAGTGCAGTTCGCCCCGCGCCGGCCACGCAACGGCAGCGAAGCGCGCGCCGCGTTCGACGACGTGCTCGAAGCCACGCTGCAGCTTGCGCTGCTCAACCGCGGCGTGCTGCTCACGCCCTTCCACAACATGGTGTTGGCCAGCCCGGCGCACACCGAGGCCGACGCCGATGCGCTGGTCGCCGCGTTCGACGACGCGCTGGACGGTCTGGCAGCCGCCTGAGCCACGCGCCGCTGCCCGCAATCCTTGAGGAACCTGCCATGACGTCCAGACTTGCCCTGTTGCCCCTGCTGGCCTGCGCCGGTTTGGCCGCATGCAGCAACCTGCCCCCGGGCACGGCGCCTACGGCAGAGCAAATCGCCCGGTTGCCCGTCGTGACCCTGGGGCACCCCCTGCCGCCGGACGACCGCAGCTATGTGCTGTATGTCCCCGCCGGCACCCCGCTGCCCATCCGTACCGAAGTGTCTGGCAGCGCATTCAGCCAAGGAGGTGCGTCGACCCTGCATGTGGTGCTCAGGCATGGCATTTATGGCTACCGCCAATACGCCAGCCTGGACGGCAGGCAATGGATGCCGTGGAATCAACTGCTCGACACGCGTTTGCAGCTGCAGATCCCCGGCAAAAACGGCATCGACGCCGCCCTGCTCGACCTGCGTGTCGATCTGCGCTGAAGGCGGCACGGCCGGTCTGCGCCAGCGGCGCCGCCACGTTCAGGCCGACGGGCGGGCTTTGCCGGGGGCGTGCGCTGCCGGCGGCCGGGGCACGGCCTGCCACTGCGCGGCGTGATCACGCAGCCAGGCGGTGGCCGCGGCGTCGCCACCGCTGCGTGCCGGGTGAAAGCCGGGGCGCAGATACTCCAGCAGCGGCCCGCCGATGCGCCAGACCACGCCGTGGCGGCCGAAGAAAAACCGCAGCGCCGACGCCCATGTGCGTCGTGAGGCCAGGGCACCGTCACGGCGCAGATTGGCCAGCGTCTGCCGCGCCGAGCCGCCGAGAAACAGCCGCGTGGCGTAGCCGAACCAGCGCAGCCGCTGCGCATAGCCGCCGCCCAGGCGCTGGTACAGGTCGAACGCGACGGCGCGATGCTCGCTTTCCTCCGCGGCGTGCCAGCGCCACAGCGTGCGCAACGGCTCGTCGGCGTGGCGCAGCCAGTCGCCGGGCTGGTCCACGCGCGCCAGCAACAGCGTGCCCAGCAACGCGGTGTAATGCTCCATCGCCGCCGTCACCGCCAGCGCGCTGCGTGCATGCTGCAGGGCGGGCCAATGCGCGTGCGCCGCGCGGCGGCGGGCGATTTCCGCCTGCAGTCTGCGTTCCCAGGCGTTGTCCAGGCCCTGGCGCGCCAGCTCGGCGTTGAACTGCGCGTGCAGATGACGGTGCGTGGCCTCCTGGCCGATGAAATCCTGCACCGTGGCGCGCAGCGCGGCATCCTGCGGCGAATCGCCCAGCAGCGCCGCGGCGTCGCGCACGCTGTCGATGAAAAACTGCTCGCCCACCGGGAAGCTCATCGACAGCGCGTTGAAGTACGCCGTGGTGAACGCGTCGCCGCCGTTCCAGCGGCGGGAAAAGCCGCCGGACAGGTCGATGTGCAGCCGCCGCACCGTCAAAGCCGGCGCGGCGCAGGGGCGGGAAGCGGACATGATGGTGCCATCATGCGCGGCGCCGGGTGTGCTGTCAACGCCGCCTTGCCCGCAGCGCCCTACGGCTTGATGTAGTCGAAACCGTGCTGTTCGAGCTGCATGATGCGCACCAGACCGGCGGGAACGATGACGGCCTGCGGCACCAGCTTGGGCATGTGGCCGAGTTTTTTCGCCATGCCTTCCATGGTGTTGTGACAGGCGTCGAACTCCACTCCCTCGGCGTCGAGCGAGGCGATGCGCTTGGCCATCGGGCTGTTCGCCAGCAGCATGCGCAACCCCGGGCCGTAGGCGACGATGACGATGCGCACTTTCTCCTGGCCGAGGAAGTCCATCGCGTTTTGCGCGTTGTTCAACGCCAGCGCCCAGCGCTGCGGGTCGCCTTCGCTGACCTGGATGACCAGGTTGGTGCGGGCGAACGGCAGATCGTGGATGAACGCCGGTTTGTCGAAGTGGAAGTCGTGGAGCATCGACGGGTTGGCCGCCTGCGCCTGCATGGCTCCCGCACCGAGCAGGGCCAGGGCGAGGATGGCGCCGCCGGCAGCACGGCTCAATCGCTTGCTTTGCATTGTCTTCTCCTTTGGGTGGTGACCGTGCGCTGTGTCCGCGCACTGCGGACATTCTGACGCCATTTCACGGCGAAGGCGTATCAAAATGTGCCCCGCCGCCGTGCACGGCGCCTCAGCTCTGCACCAGCCGCTTGGATTTGGCGATCGACAGCAGAATGCCGGTGCCGAGCATCAACGTCGTCAACGCGGTGCCGCCGTAGCTGATGAACGGCAGCGGCACGCCCACCACGGGCAGGATGCCCGAGACCATGCCCATGTTGACAAAGGCGTAGAGGAAAAAAATCAGCGAGATCGACGCCGCCAGCAGCCGGGAAAACAGCGTGGGCGCGCCCGCGGCGATCATCAGCCCGCGCAGGATGAAAAAGGCGTAGGCCACCAGCAGCACTAGATTGCCCGCCAGCCCCCATTCCTCGGCCAGCACGGAAAACACGAAGTCGGTGTGCGACTCGGGGACGAAGTTCAGGTGCGCCTGCGTACCATGCAGATAGCCTTGGCCGAACACCCCGCCCGAGCCGATGGCGATCATGCTCTGAATGATGTTGAACCCCTTGCCCAGCGGATCGCTCTGCGGGTCGAACAGCATCATCAGCCGCTGCCTCTGGTAGTCGTGCATGAAGTGCCACATCAACGGCGCGCCGGCTGCCGCCAGCGCGGCCAGCAGCGCGATCACCCGCCACGACAGCCCGGCGAAAAAAATCACGAACGCCCCGGTGGACAGCACCAGCAGCGCGGTGCCCAGGTCAGGCTGCTTGGCGATCAGCGCCACCGGCAACAGCAGCAGACCGGTGGCAATGAAAAAATCCTTCACCCGGATCTGGCCTTCGCGCTTCTGGAAGTACCAGGCGAGCATCAGCGGCACGGCGATTTTCATGATTTCCGACGGCTGCACCACGGTCACGCCCAGGTCCAGCCAGCGTCGCGCACCTTTGCGCACCAGGCCGAACATCGCCGTGGCGACGAGCAGCGTCACCCCCAGGGTGTAAACCGGCACCGCCGCCTGCATCAGCCGTTGCGGCGGCACCTGCGCCACGGCGAACAGCACGAGAAAACCGATGGCGAGATTGCGCACATGGTCGCCAAACGGCACGTGCGCATCCTGCAAGGCCGAGAACAACACGATGCAGCCGATGGCCACCAGCCAGAGCAGACCGGCAAGCAGCGGGCCGTCGAAGCCGCTGAAGTAAGGGCGCAGCCGCCGCCACAGTGGCGGACGGTCGAAGGTCACACTCATAGCCGCACTCCTTCACTGTCGTCGGTCACGTCGGGCCGGGCGCCGAAGCGGGTGAACAGCGGTGCACGCACACCGCCACTGCACGCCACCGTGGGGTAGCGGCCGACGGCGTCGGTGTCCAGCGCCGTCGGTTTGGCCGCTGGCGCAGACCCTGCCGCCGGCGGCGCCGGACGGACCGCAGCCGCTGCCGACGCTGCCGACGCTGCCGACGCTGCCGACGCTGCCGACGCTTGCGGCGCGGGCGGCGGCTTGGCGCCGGGGACGGGCGGTACGCCCTCGCGCTCGCCGGCGTAGAGGAATTGCACCGGCCGCGGCTTGGCGCCGCTGATTTTTTCGATTTCCTCGTCGCTGGGGTAAATGCCCAGCAGGTGATAGTCGAGCGCCTTGCGCGCAATCGGCGCTGCCGCCATGCCGCCGAAACCGGCGTTTTCGACGATCATCGCCAATGCGATCACCGGATCGTCCGCCGGCGCGTACACCGTATACAGCGCATGGTCGCGCAGGTGGTGGGCCAGATCCTTGGCGTCGTAAGTCTGGTTTTGTGCCACGGTGAACACCTGCGCCGTCCCGGTCTTGCCGGCGCTGGTGTAGGCGGCACCGGCAAACGCCTGCGCCGCCGTGCCCCCGGTCTGGTTCACTGCCATCATGCCGCCGTGCACCACCTCCCAGTACGCCGGGTTGAGGTCGATGCGCTCGACCACCGGGGCCTGCACCGGAGTGAAGCGGCGCGTGTTCATGTCCTCGATGGCGCGCACCACGCGCGGAGCGTAGCGCGTGCCCTTGTTCGCCAGCGTCGACAGCGCCGTGGCCATTTGCAGCGGGGTGAAGGTGTTGTAGCCCTGGCCAATGCCCAGGCTGATGGTGTCCCCCGGGTACCAGACCTTCTGCGCCGGTGTGCGAAACGCGCGGCGCTTCCATTCCTTGGACGGCAGCACCCCCTTGGCCTCGCCCAGCAGATCGATGCCCGTGGCCTGGCCGAAGCCGAATTGCTGCGTCCACTTCGCCATGCCGTCCACGCCCCAGTCGTGCGCCACCATGTAAAAGTACACGTCGCAGGACACCTGGATGGCTTTGTGCATGTCGACGACACCGTGCCCGCCCGGCACGTCGTCGCGGAAGCGGTGCCCGGCGAACAAAAAGTAGCCGGGATCACGAAAGCTCCACTGCGCCGTGCGGATGCCCTCGGTCAGCGCCCCCAGCGCCAGATACGGCTTGTACGTCGACCCCGGGGGGAAGGTGCCGCGCAGCACGCGGTTGAGCAGCGGACGGTCGGGTGAGGTGTTGAGCGCATCCCAGTTCGCCTGGTCGATGCCGTCGACGAACAGATTGGGGTCGAAGGTGGGCATGGAGACGAAAGCCAGCACTTCGCCGTTGCGCGGGTCGATGGCCACGCAGGCGCCACGGCGTGTGCCGTACAGGTCTTCGATCAGCTTTTGCAGCCGGATGTCCACGCCCAGCACCAGGTTCTGCCCCGGCGTGGCGGGGACGGTCTTGATCTTGCGCACCGGCCGGCCGGTGGCGTTGACCTCGACCTCCTCGTAGCCGGTGACGCCGTGCAGCTGGCTCTCGTAGGCCTGCTCGACGCCGAGCTTGCCGATGTGGTCGGTGCCGAGGTAGTTGCTGGCGTCGTCGCTGTCGTCGATGCGCTGCTGCTCGGCCTGGTTGATGCGGCCGATATACCCCAGCAGATGGCAGCCCAGCGGCCCCAGCGGATAGTTGCGAAACAGCCGTGCGCGCACGTTCACGCCGGGGAAGCGGAAGCGCTGGGCGACGAAGCGTGCCACCTGATCGTCGCTGAGCTTATTGAGAATGGGCAGCGACTCGAAGCGCCGCGACTGCGCCAGCAGGTTGTTGAAGCGCCGTTCGTCGAACGGGGTGATGGGCACGATGGCCTTGAGCGCGTCGATGGTCTGCTGCAGCGTGCCCGGCACTTTCGACGGCGTGATCTCCAGGGTGTAGGCGGCATAGTTGTTCGCCAGGATGATGCCGTTGCGGTCCAGGATCAGCCCGCGCTGCGGCGGGATGGGAACGAGGGCGATGCGGTTGTCCTGCGCCTGGGTGGAAAACTGCCGGTGACGCAAGACCTGCAGCCACACCCATCGACCGACGAGCAGGGCGAAGCTCAGGATCACCGCGCCCGCCGCGAGAATGAGGCGGCGGCGAAAGCGCCACAATTCGCGTTCGATATCGCGCAGTTCAGTCATCGCAGGTGGGCGTCAAACGATGTTGGAGCGTGCCGGCGGCGCAAGGTTCTGCACGGCCCCGCTCACAGCGGGCGGTTGCGGTCGGGGTCGGGAGCGCGGCGCTGCGGCGCCAGCAACAGCCAGGTCCACAGCGGCCAGAGCATGGCCTGCAACACCGGGGCGAGAAAAAAACTCCATCCCGGAAACGTCCCGCCGGCCCACATGCCCACGAGCAACTGCAGGAGTTGCGCGGCAAAAAACAGCGGCAACACGTGCAGCGCCTGCTGCAGCGGCGGAAACCACAGCAGCCGGCGGTGCAGGGTGATGGCGAAATAGCTCAGCACGGTATAGATCAGCGCATGCTGGCCGAGCACCGCGCCCTGCTGCACATCGACCACCAGGCCGAGGACGAACGCCAGCGTCATGCCGACGCGGCGCGGCTGGTGCACGTTCCAGAACACCAGGGTCAGCGCCACCAGATCGGGCAGCCAGGGCAGACGCCCCAGGGGCAAAAAGTCGATGAACAGCGCCAGCGCCAGGGTCAGCGCGATGAACCACGGATTGGCCGGCAGCAGCAGCACCTCGCGTGCGCCGCCGGCGGGCGGGCGTGCCGCAGGCATCGGAGGCGACAGCCCCGGACGACGACGATTGGCGCGCAGCTTCATCGCGGCAGCGTGCGCGTGACGGCCGACGCCGCAGGCGCCTGCGGCTTACCGGCGCGCGGCCTGGGCGAAGCCGGCGGCGGCACCAGCGGTGACAGCGGCTTGAGCACCAGCACATGGCGCCCGCCCTCCACATCGGCCAGCGGGGCGCAGACGATGCGGGCAAACGCGCTGTCGCGCTGCCGCGTCACCGCCACCACCCGCGCCACGCGCAGCCCGGCGGGGTAGATGCCATCGACGCCGCTGGTCACCAGCAGGTCCCCCACGCGCACGTCGGCTGCCGCGGGCATCCAGCGCAATTCCAGCCCACCCTGCGACAGCCCCGGCTCGCCGTAGAGCAGCCCGCGCTCGCCGGTGCGCTGGTTCTGCACCGGCACCACGGCGTCACGGTCGGTGATCAGGGTGACCTCGGCGCTCCACGGAAAATCGCGCGTGACCTGCCCGAGCAGCCCGGTTTCGTCGATCACCGGCGCACCCAGTTCCACCCCCTGCAGGCTGCCGCGGTCGATGAGCACGCTGCGGCTGAACGGGTCGCTGGCCTGCGCGCTGATCTGCGCCGCCACCGACTGCGGCGGCTCGCTGCGCTGCAGTTGCAGCAAGGTGCGCAGGCGGTTGTTTTCCTCGCGCAACTGCGCCTGCAGCTGCGCCTGCAGCGACAGGTCCAGATTCGCCTGGCGCAAGCGGCGGATTTCCTGCTGCGCCTGCAGCGGCGACTCGACGTAGCCCGCCAGTTGACGCACGCCATCGACCGGCGCCTGCGCCAGCCGCTGCAGCGGGTAGATCGCCACCGCCACGCCCTGGCGTAGCAGCGGCGTGAGCTTGAAACGGGCGTCCAGGGTCATCAACAGCACGGCCAGCGCGGCAAACAGCACCAGACGCGTGAGCGCAGACGGCCCCTGCCGGAAAAACGGCGGTGGTGAGCGCTCGAGGGTGCCGTAGGCCATGAAAACGAGAACAAACGCCGGGCCGATCGCCCCGGGCGGGGCGCTGGCGTATCGGCCCGCCCCGCTGCGCCGTGCGGATTATTCGGAAGTGAAAATCGTGTCCAGCCGGTCCATGCGCTCCAGCGCCATGCCGCTGCCGCGCGCCACGCAGGTCAACGGGTCTTCGGCGACCAGCACCGGCAGTCCGGTTTCCTCGGCGAGCAGGCGGTCGAGGTCGCGCAGCAGCGCGCCGCCGCCGGTGAGCATCATGCCGCGCTCGGCGATGTCGGCGCCGAGCTCGGGCGGGGTTTGTTCCAGCGCGTTTTTCACCGCCGAAACGATCTGGTTGAGCGGATCGGTCAGGGCTTCGAGGATTTCGTTGCTCGAAATGGTGAAGCTGCGCGGCACGCCTTCGGACAGGTTGCGCCCCTTGACCTCCATTTCCTTGACCTCCGAGCCGGGAAAGGCGCTGCCGATCTGCTTTTTGATCGCTTCGGCCGTCGGCTCACCGATCAGCATGCCGTAGTTGCGGCGGATGTAGTTGATGATGGCCTCGTCGAACTTGTCGCCGCCCACGCGCACGCTGCCTTTGTACACCGTGCCTCCCAGGCTGATGACCCCCACCTCGGTGGTGCCGCCGCCGATGTCGACGATCATCGACCCGGTGGCTTCGGACACCGGCAGCCCAGCGCCGATGGCCGCGGCCATCGGCTCCTCGATGAGGTACACCTCGCTGGCGCCGGCGCCCAGCGCCGACTCGCGGATGGCGCGGCGTTCGACCTGCGTGGAGCCGCACGGCACGCAGATGATGATGCGCGGGCTGGGCCGGAACATCTTGGTGTCGTGCGCCATCTTGATGAACTGCTTGAGCATCTGCTCGGTGACGGTGAAATCGGCGATCACGCCGTCCTTCATCGGCCGGATGGCTTCGATATTGCCGGGCACCTTGCCCAGCATCTGCTTGGCCTCTTTGCCCACTGCCTGGATGGTTTTTTTGCCGCTCGGGCCGCCCTCGTGGCGGATGGCGACGACCGAAGGCTCGTCGAGCACGATGCCCTTGCCCCGCACGTAGATCAGGGTGTTGGCCGTGCCCAAGTCGATGGCCAGGTCCGTCGAGAAATATTGACGAAAGGTTCGGAACATGGGAGGTGGAGCCGGCGCGCAGCGCACGCCCGCTGTCGGAGCTGCGATTCCAGTGTGTGAAAAATGCAACAAACGGGCTTGATTTTTCCGTCAAATCCCGTGCACGAAATCGGAACATCATAACCCATGCATGCGGATAAAATGCCGCATCGATGCTTGCTTTTGTCGCCCGCCCGCCATCTGCCGGCCGTACCGCGCGGGCGTGACTGCCGATCCCCACCATGTCCCTCTCCCTAGACGACATCGACCGCCTGGCGCACCTCGCCCGGCTCGACCTCAGCGCCGCCGAGCGCAGCCAGATGCAAACCGACCTCAACGCCTTTTTTGCCGTCGTCGAACAAATGCGCGCCGTGCCCACCGCGGGGGTGCAGCCGCTGGCGCACCCGTTGTCGGCGGTGCAGGACATGCCGCTGCGGCTGCGCGACGACGTGGTCACCGAAGGCGACATCCGCGACGCCGCGCTGCGCAACGCCCCCGACGCGCAAGACGGCCTGTTCCTCGTGCCGCGGGTGGTCGAATGAGCGCGGCCGATTTGCACGGCGCCGACTTGCACACCGCCGATGTGCGCGCCCTGTCGGCAGCGCTGGCCGCGCGGCAGATCAGCAGCCGTGAGCTGGTGCAGCAATGCCTGCAGCGCATCGGGCAACACGCCGCCCTGGGAGCGTTTTTGCATGTGGCGGATGAGGCCGCGCTGGCTGCGGCCGACGCCGCCGATGCCGCCCGCGCCGCCGGCGACACCCGGCCCCTGCTGGGCGTGCCGCTGGCGCACAAAGACGTGTTCGTCACCCGCGACATGCCGGCGACCGCCGCCTCGCGCATGCTCGACGGCTATTTGAGCCCGTTCGACGCCACCGTGGTCGCGCGGCTGGGCGCAGGCGCAGGCGGCGTCACCGGAGCCGGCATGGTCACGCTGGGCAAGACCAATATGGACGAGTTCGCCATGGGCTCGGCCAACGAGAATTCGGCCTTCGGCGTAGTGCGCAATCCGTGGGACACTGCGGCCATCCCCGGCGGATCGTCCGGCGGCTCGGCGGCGGCGGTGGCCGCGCGGCTAGTGCCGGCGGCCACCGGCACCGACACCGGCGGGTCGATCCGCCAGCCGGCAGCGATGTGCGGCGTCACCGGCATCAAGCCGACCTACGGCCTGTGCTCGCGTTACGGCATGATCGCCTTCGCCTCCAGCCTCGACCAGGCCGGGCCGATCGCGCAGACGGCTTACGACTGCGCGTTGCTGCTGCAGCACATGGCCGGCTTCGACCCGCGTGACGCCACCAGCGTCGACCGCCCGCTGCCCGACCTCGTCGCCGCGCTCGATGCGCCGCTGCCCGGCGCCAGCGCGGCCAAGCCGCTGACCGGGCTGCGCATCGGCCTGCCGCGCGAATATTTCGGCGACGGCCTGGCCGCCGAAGTCGGAAACGCCGTGCGCGACGCGCTGCGCGAGTTCGAGCGCCTGGGCGCGACCCTGGTGGACGTGTCGCTGCCGCGCACCGAACTGTCGATCCCCGCCTACTACATCATCGCCCCGGCGGAAGCGTCGAGCAATCTGTCGCGCTACGACGGCGTGCGCTACGGCCACCGCACCGCGCACTACCGCGACCTGGCGGAGATGTACGGCAAAAGCCGCGCCGAGGGCTTCGGCGCGGAAGTCAAGCGGCGCATCATGATCGGCACCTACGTCCTCAGCCACGGCTATTACGACGCCTACTACCTGCAGGCGCAGAAAATCCGCCGCCTGATCGCCGACGACTTCCGCGCCGCCTTCGGCCAATGCGATCTCATCGCCGGGCCGGTATCGCCCACCGTGGCCTGGAATCTGGGCGACAAGGCCGACCCGCTGGCCAACTACCTGGCCGACATCTACACCCTGTCGGCCAGCCTGGCCGGTTTGCCGGGAATGAGCCTGCCCTGCGGCTTCGGCCAGGCCGACCACGCCCGCCGCCCGGTCGGCCTGCAGCTCATCGGCCCGCACTTCGCCGAGGTACGGCTGCTGCACGCCGCGCACCAATTCCAGCAAGCCACCGACTGGCATCGCCGCGTCCCGGCGCTGTGAGCCTGCGTTCCGCCATGACGACTTCCCAGGTGCTGCACGGCGACTGCGGCGAAGTGCTCAAGACCTTCGCCGCCGGCAGCGTCAACCTCATCGTCACCTCGCCGCCCTACGCCGACCGGCGCAAAAGCACCTACGGCGGCATCGCCCCAGAGCACTACGTCGAATGGTTTCTGCCGCGCTCGGCGGAATTTTTCCGTGTGCTCGCAGACGACGGTTCGTTCGTGCTCAACATCAAGGAGAAGGCGGAAAACGGCGAACGCCACACCTATGTGCTCGAACTCATCCTGGCGCTGCGCCGGCAGGGCTGGCTGTGGACCGAGGAATACATCTGGCACAAGCGCAACTGCTACCCCGGCAAATGGCCCAACCGTTTCCGCGATGCCTGGGAGCGCTGCCTGCATTTCACCAAGCAGCGCAGATTCAAGATGAA
>Ga0315298_1000917_pt1 | contig 56182 bp, 44 predicted proteins | sample WHS_1_MG_FD_203077 | JGI IMG/M metagenome (GOLD analysis project Ga0315298, IMG submission 203077) | Extremophilic microbial mat communities from Washburn Hot Springs, YNP, Wyoming, USA - WHS_1_MG | ecosystem: Environmental > Aquatic > Thermal springs > Hot (42-90C) | place: USA: Wyoming... | reverse complement strand
CATCAAAGATGAGTAAAAGTTTTTTTTCGTTACAGAGAGCTCTTAACTCTTTTAAATAATTATCCGAGGGGCAATTAACCCCTCCTTCTCCCTGAATTGGCTCAACCATAATTGCCGCAGTTTTTTCATTAACTGCCTTGGAAATTGCATCTAAATTATTAAAAGGGACTTGCCGGAATCCGGGAACCAGCGGTTCAAATCCTTTTTTAAACTTATCCTGACCAGTAGCAGTAATAGTAGCCAGAGTTCGACCATGGAAAGAATTCTCTAAGGTGATTATTTCGAACCGATCTTCATTTTTATCCCGCATATATTTCCGGGTAAGTTTTATTGCTCCTTCATTAGCTTCAGCTCCGCTGTTACAAAAAAATACTTTATCCGCAAAAGAATTTTCTACTAATAGCCGAGCTAATTCAATTTGCGGTTTTGTATAATAAAGATTTGATACATGGAGAAGGGACTTTGCCTGGGTTTCGATTGCCTCCACCACCCGGGGATGACAATGCCCTAAATTGCAAACTGCCAACCCGGAAACAAAGTCTAAATATTCTTTTCCATCCTTGTCCCAAACCCGGGTTCCCTTTCCCTTGACTAAAACAATAGGAAATCGATTATAAGTAGAAAAAATATATTTTTCGGCTTCGCTTATTAAGTTCATGAGCTTTCTTCCAAAACAATTTCTGTTCCAACTCCCATAGAGGTAAAAACTTCCAGCAGCAAGGCATGTTCTAATCGACCATCAATGATATGGGCTTTCCCTATCCCCTGTTCTAAAGCCTGGAGACAGCAGTTTACCTTAGGTAGCATTCCGCCTTTTATCACTTTAGTGGTTGATAATTTTTTAATTTCTTTAGGAGTCAAGGTGGGAATAAGTTGGTCATTTTTGTCTTTTACTCCCTCTACATCCGTCATCAGGATTAATTTTTCCGCTTTTAAAGCTACTGCTATTGCTCCCGCTACCGTATCCGCGTTGATATTATAAGTCTCTCCCCCTTTCCCTACGCCTACGGGCGCAATTACCGGAATAAACCGCTCTGCTTCCAGAGACTGAATCAGCTGAATATCAATCGCTTCTATTTCTCCTACCATCCCGATATCAATAATTTCAGGTGGTTGTTGAGGATGCGATTGACGGGTAAGTTTCAATTTTTTGGCTTTGATTAAGGAACCATCCTTACCACTTAATCCTACGGCTTTTCCCCCGTATCGGTTAATAAGGGAAACAATTTCTTTGTTAACCTTTCCGACCAAAACCATTTCTACTACATCCATAGTTTCACCATCGGTAACCCTTAGACCATCTACAAATGAGGATTTTATCCCCATCTGATTTAAAACTTTACCGATCTGGGGTCCACCCCCATGGACAATAACCGGACGAATCCCGATATAATTCAAAAGCACCACATCTTGGGCAAAGCATTCTTTAAGTCGGTCGTTTTGCATCGCATGCCCACCGTATTTAATCACAAAAGTTTTCTGGTAAAACCGACGGATATAGGGCAGAGCCTCCATCAAGATATTAGCTTTTTCAATCAAATTTTTCATAATGAATCCAAAAAATAAGAAAATAAAAACATAAACAGTTTTATTTACTCCAAAAAAATTTTTTTTGCAATGATTTTTAAAAAATTAAGGGAATTATTTATAGGGAAAAAATAAGGAATTTTGGGAGGTGATAATATTCCTCTCCAGTACTATAACTATGAGTCAAACCGAAGAGGTAAGTTTTTAAACTAAAACCCTAAAATTACTTCGATGCTGATCTTTCCAGCACCCCATCCAGAAAGATAGTAGAAAAAGTTTCGGTAATTTCTGGCAATGATACCGGTCCCCTTTTATTATACCAAAAAGCCATCCAGTTGCACATTCCTAACAAAGCAAAGGAAATTATTTTCGGATTTAATTTCTTAACTCGTTTTTTTTCTATCCCCTCAACAATAATTTTCTCTAAAATTTTTCGATAGTCGTCTGCTGCCTCTCGGACCTTTTTGAGATAGGCGGGGGGGAGAGAAGAAAATTCCCGCAAAAATATATAAGCGTAATCTCGGTAATTACCCTGGATAAATAAAATTCTTTCAATAACCTTGGCTAATTTTTGCTCACTTGATAATTGTAAATTTTCAAATTCCTTCTGCTGTTCAATAACCATATTCATCATTCGGCGATGAATCTCAACTAATATATCTGCTTTGGAATTAAAGTAATAGTACAAACTTCCTTGATTCATCCCCAATTTTTTGGCAATTGCCCGCATGGTAGTTGCCTTATAACCCTCTTTCCGAAAAATTTTTAAAGCCACATTAATAATTTGGTCAATCCGTTTTTGTTGCTTTTCCGTAGGTTCCATTTTTTATCCTTTCCTATATATTTAAAATTTATTTTTAACATATCACTTTTTCGATAATGTTTGCAATATTTTTTTTAAAAAATTTAAATGCTTGTTTGAAAATAAAAATAACCATAAAAGCTTAAGGTCTTGTCCGGAGTTTTAACTGCATTAAGCAACCGAGAAGGGATAAAAGTTAATAAAAAACAACATAATAATCAGCTAAATGTTTGTTTGAAATAAAAATAAAAAAAATAAAAAAAAGCTTGACAAAAATTTTAAACCAAAATAAATTTAATCCAACATTTGTTTAAAAAATTATCCTACCAGTTAACAGGTAATAATAACTATTTATTAACCTTACTTATCTAAAAAAATATGAACTTTGAACTTGATGAATCTCAGGAATTATTAAGAAGCACGGTTAGAAAATTTGCCGAAAAAGAGCTTTCCTTAGAAGTGACGCGCAATGGAGATAAATTCGGGGTTTATCCCATCGAATTAGATAAAAAATTAGCGGCACTTGATTTGTATGCCCTCCCATTCCCGGAAGAATTTGGAGGAATAAACCTTGGATTGATAGAATTGGGAATTGTAGGGGAAGAGTTAGGAAGATGTTCGCTTGATATTGCTATAAGCTATGGACTTAATATTGTTTATGGCTTAGATATTCTCCGGTTCGGAAATCCGGAACAGAAAGTAGAATACATTCCCAAGTTAATCCAAGGAGAGGTATCGTTTTCCCCTTTTATGCCCGAACCATTTGCAGAGCCGAATTTAGAGGATAGTTTCCCGGAGACTATTTTTAATGGGGAAACTTACATCCTTGGTCAGGGGCATTTTTATTCTCTTCGGAATATGGGAAATAGCAATATTATTCATCTTATTACCCAGAATAATGGGGGGGGGAAAGGCATAAATTTATTTTTACTCCCGAGCAATGCTCCGGGAATTGAGATGAAGAGATTAGGATCTCTCGGGCTTAAAATTTTAGGAATAAATGAATTCCAGGTTAAGGGAGTAAAGATTCCGGCGGAAAATTTATTGGGAGAGCAAAGTAAGGGTTGGGAAGTAGTAAAACATAGTATGGAATTGATGCGGCTTTTTACTTGCTTTGCCTATGTAGGTAATGCCCAGCGGATTGTGGATATGGCGACTAACTATGCTAAGGAACGGGAGCAATTTGGTCAGCCTATTGGTAATTTTCAATCAGTTGCTCATACATTAGCCAAAATGCAAGTAAAAGTGGAAGCCGCCCGATTGGTTACTTATCGGGCTGCTTGGCTGAAACAGAATGGGTGTCCTTGTGCTAAAGAAATATCAATAGCCCGAATCGTATCCTCGGAGACTTTGGTAGAAAATGCTCATGACGGAATGCATATTATGGGCGGATATGGGTATTCCAGGGAATATGACATTGAGCGTTTTGCCCGGGGGGCCCGAATAACGACTTTTATGAATGGACCGACCTATATTCATCGAAACATTATTGGAGAAATGATAGGAAGCCAACTATGAGGTAAAAGCGAGGATAAGATGGATTTTTTATTTACCGAAGAACAAGAGCGATTGCGGGAAGAGATCCGCGAATTTTGTAAAAGGGAAGTTCCTAAGATAAACTTTGAAGAATTGGAAGAAAAAGATGAATTTCCCTCAATTTACGATAAAAAAATAGCGGAGCAAGGTTGGATTAAGCGGGTATTGCCTAAGGAATATGGGGGAAACGGTGGAGGATTGATGGAATTTGCCATCATTTGTGAAGAACTTATGAAAGGCGGGTATCCAGAAACCTACCTAATTACCATCTTCAATACCCTTAACCTTATTCATCATGGCAATGAAAAACAGAGACAAACTTATATCCCCAAGATAATTAACGGAGAGATTGTATTATCTATATCCATGACTGAACCGAATGCTGGTTCCGATATTGCGTCGTTAAAAACGCGCGCCGTTCTTGAGGGAGATAGTTTTGTGCTTAATGGGCAGAAAACCTTTGCCACCCGCGCTGCCCCAAAAAACAATGTGATAATTTTAGCCGCCAGGACTTCTGATACTGTTCCCAAGCATAAAGGAATCTCTATGTTTTTGGTGCCAGCCGATACCGCAGGTTTAACCTTCCGTAAGATTGACACTATGGGACGGAGGATCGATGGAACCTATGAAATTTTTTTAGATAATGTTAGGGTGCCGAAAGATAATCTCTTAGGAAAGCTAAATGAAGGCTGGAAAATATTAATTAGCGGTTTAGATGTAGAAAGGGCAATAATTTCCATCCGCTATGTGGGATGGGGAGAAAGAATTTTGAATGATTGTTTAGAATATTTAAGGCATAGGAAAGCTCAAGGATGGACTTTTAGCAATAAAAAAGATATCTTAGGTAAGCTTGCGGATATGGAGTCCTATTTGGAGCAAGCGCGAGTGCTTACCTATAAAATACTGTGGATGGTTAATGAGGAAAAACCATGCACAAAAGAGGCAGCGATTACTAAATACTATGTGAGCGAACTGGTAAAGCGAATGGCAGATTTAGGAATGGAAATTACGGGAGGTTATGGTTATCTTAAAGGATCGCCGATGGAACGGCACTATCGAGAATCTCGAATTATGACGATTACTGGGGGTTCGTCCAATATTATGCTTACCATTATTGCCAGAATGATGGGCCTAAATGTAAAATAAAGAGAAAATAACTAAAAATTAAGGAGGTAGATTTTATGGTTAAAAAGAGAATAAACGAAGAAAAACTTAAACAATACCAGGCCCAGGGATACTGGAAGGGAATGACCATTGCAATGTGTCGGGAATATGAAGACCGCGGTTATTGGCCGGGATTGACTCTGGGAGATTTTTTTGATTCTGCAGTTAAAGATTTTCCTAATAATGAGGCAATAGTTTTTCAGGATCGAAGAATCACTTATAGTGAATATGGTCAGATTGTAAATAATGTTGCATCCAACTTAATTCGCTTAGGAATAAAAAAGGGAGATGTAGTCTGTACTTGTTTACCTAATTGTCCGGAATTTATGTTTCTTCAGGTGGCATTGGCAAAGATTGGAGCGATAATTCAACCCATTCATTTAGCTTATCGTAAAGCCGAATTTATCAAACGACTTGATTTTTGTGGAGCAACAGCGCTGGTCGTAGTGGAAATGCTAAAAGATTTTAGCTATGTAAATATGGTAAAAGAGATAAAAGATTCTATCTCCACTTTGAAGCAGGTTATTGTTGTAGGTAAAGAGGCACCAACTGATATGATTTCTTTTAAAAGCCTCTGCGATAAACCAGAAAAAGACTACCTAAGTGAATATCTTGCGCAAACTGAAGTTGACGCCAATGATATTCTTTTACTGAATTTTACTTCTGGCACGGAAATGGATCCTAAAGGGTTCCTTCATGTCCATAATACCATTTTGGGCAATACCAAAACTATGTGTGAGGTTTGTAATTTCGAGCGAGGTAAAGAGATTCTTCTTTCTTTTAGTCCGATGACTCATACCTTTGGGCATATGATTACCTATTTTGGAATAATTTCAGCGGGAAAAATTATAATAGTTGAAATGTATGACCCGGAAGAAACCCTTAAGCTTATCCAGAAAGAAAAAATTACTTATATGCAAGGAACTCCAGCTCATCTTACTCGGTTTTTAAACCATAAAGACTTCCCCAACTACGATTTAAGTTCGCTCCGGGTATTTGCTACTGGTGGTGCGCCCATTTCTCCTGAACTGATTCAGACCTTTAAAAATAAATTACCCAAATGCGGATTGACCAATTGGTTTGGGATGGGTGAGGATATTGTTCATACTTACACTAAGCTGGATGATCCGCCGGAAATTCTTATCAATACTGTGGGTAAACCATCTCCTGGTTCAGAAATAAAGATAGTTAATGAAAAAAGAGAGGAAGTAAAAACCGGTGAGGTAGGAGAGATTTGTTACCGCGGGGCAAATATGTTTCTTGGGTATTATAAGAATCGGGAAAGGACAGAAGAAACAAGGTCGAGTGACGGATGGTTTTATACTGGAGATGAAGGTCTTGTTGATGAGCAGGGTTATCTACGGCTGCGGGGAAGAAAGAAAGAGGTAATTAACCGAGGGGGGACAAAAATTTTCCCCTTGACAGTAGAGAATGTCCTTTGTTTTCATCCCAAAGTTGCCAGTGTGGTGGTAGTAGGGATGCCTGATCCCGAATTAGGGGAAAGAGTTTGTGCCTATATTGTTACTAAGGGGGGGCAAGAAATTACCGTAGATGAAATAAAATCTTATATGCAAGAGAAAGGTATGAGCCGTTACGAAATTCCAGAAAGGATTGAATTGCGACCCCAATTCCCTATGCTTCCCAGCGGAAAAATCGACCGGTCAGCTCTCCGAAAGGAAATCGCTGAAATTATTAAGCAAGAACGGGCTAGCCTTTCCTCAAAATAATAACTCAATGGATGGAGGAAGTAAAAATGGGGTGGACGGAATGGCAAAAAGTAAAAAAATTTGAATTCCAGGATATTATTTACGAAAAGAAATTTCTGGAGGATGGTAATGGTCCTGGCGTAGCCAGGATTACTATTAATCGCCCCCAAAGGCTGAATTCGATTACTAATGTTACTATGGATGAAATGTTCCGGGCTTTTGATGATGCCAGCCATGACCCGATGGTGGGTGTAGTTATCTTGACTGGAAGCGGAGATCGAGCTTTTTGTACCGGAGGCGATATTGCCTGGGAAGAAGTAGGTTTAAGGGAACAATTTTATTGGCGTTATCCTCCTAATCATCTTTTGCGCTTATGTCGAAAACCAGTTATAGCCGTGGTGAAAGGTTATGCGATTGGAGCAGGCAATCATATTGCTTATTGTTGTGATTTTACCATTGCCGCCGATAATGCTATTTTTGGACAAAATGGCCCCAGAGTGGGCAGTCCTGCTGATGGTTATTTGGTAGCTTATCTTACGCGGGTGGTGGGAGCAAAAAAAGCGCGGGAGATGTGGATGCTATGTAGACGCTATAATGCACAACGAGCTTTGGAGATGGGACTGGTAAATGTGGTGGTACCACTGGATAAGTTAGATGAAGAGGTGGATCGCTGGTGTGAAGAAATTTTACAATTAAACCCTGATTGTATTGAAATTTTAAAGGCTACTTTCGATAGCGAGATAGATTATATGGTAGGATCTTATGGTGTGCTTTCCCGGTTGATGTATCCGGATTGGTTTGACTCCGAAGGGCTAAAGGAGGCTCAGCAAGCCTTTAAAGAAAAAAGAAAGCCGGATTTTTGGAAATTTAGAAAAACCTTAAAAAGATCGTCGGAAGGAGAATAAAATGAGCGATCGGTTTAGATATCTGTTTACCCCAATTATCATTGGGAATAAAACAGTAAAAAATAGGATAGTAATGTCAGCTCACCATCCCCTTTTTGGGTTCTTTGAGCCAGATTATGAGATAAGATTTGGTAAGGAGGAAAGATATATTGCTTATTTAGAGACACGGGCGAAAGGGGGATGCGGATTAATTGTTGCGGGACCTTATGCGGTTCATCGCACCAGTGGATGGTTACAATTGGGGCCACTTCCTGAGGAAGTATTTATTTCCCGACTGTCTAAGCTTGCCAATGCATTACATAGCCATGGCACAATCGCAATTCTTCAATGCGTTCATTTTGGAAGAGAAATGACTTCCGACAGTTCAATCAGCCCTACCTGGGGTTGGTCCGAACTTCCTTCTCCCAGTCATGGTGAAGTTCCTCATGAGATGGAAATAGAAGAAATTCAACAGGTGATTCAGGCTTTTGCCGAAACGGCCAAAAACCTCAAACGGGCAGGAATGGATGGAATGGAGCTCCACGGAACTCACGGGTATTTAATTCAGCAATCTTGGTCTCCTTGGGCGAATCAGCGTGCTGATAAATATGGTCAAGGAGATCGCCTTACCTTTGTAAAAGAATTAATTGATGCAGTTAGGGCCGAGGTAGGAAGTGATTTCATTGTTGGAATAAGGATTAGCTGTGATGATTTTATGCCCGGTGGGCTTGATAATTACGCGATGCAAGAAATTGCCCAGAAATTAGAAGCAACTGGAAAAATAGATTATATAAGTTTGAGCGAAGGCGCAATTTATGGTCATTATACTTATTCCATTCCTCCAATGTATGTTCCCTTGGGTGCTTGGATTCCTTTGCATGCAGGGATTAAAAAGGCAGTTAAGGAGATACCCATAATCGGAGGCTGTCGGGTAAAAGACCTCGTTCAGGCAGAAAATATTTTATCTAATGGTTATATCGATTTGGTTTATATGACTCGGACCTTAATAGCGGATCCAGAAGCTCCCAAAAAAGGGATGCAGGATCGGCCGGAAGATGTCCGAGTTTGTATTGCTTGCAATCAAGGTTGCATTGATCGGACTTTTCTTGTTCGTCCGATTACCTGCATGCAAAATCCATCAGTTGGTAGGGAATGGGAGCTTAAAGGAAGTATTGCCCCGGGTATTGAACGCACCGAAAAAAGGAAAAAAATAATGGTAGTGGGAGGAGGGCCAGCGGGGATGGAGGCTGCTTTGGTTGCTGCTTTACGAGGACATCAAGTTGAGCTCTATGAAAAAAGAGAAGAACTTGGCGGTCAGGTGGCAATTGCGGCAAAAGTAGCAGTGCGGGAAGAGTTAGGAGATGCTACCCGCTATCAGGCCGAACAGCTGAAAAAGTTAGAAGTGCCAATCCATTTAAAAATCGAAGTTACGCCGGAAATGATTTTAAATGCTAAACCCGATATAGCTATAATTGCCACCGGCTCTCATCCGGTTCCACCTCCCATACCGGGTATGGATCAAGATAATGTTCTTAGTGTTTGGGATGTATTGTTAGGAAGCAAGCCGATTGGCAATAATGTTCTTATCTGGGGAGATATTCGGCAAAAAGCAGTTTCAGTGGCAGAATTTTTAGCAGATAAAAATAAGAAAGTCGAAATTATTATTCCTTACCTCTTTGCTGGTATGTATGCGGGAGGCACTCATATTGTCGGATTGCATAAACGATTATTTCAAAAGGGTATTGTAGTTAGTCCTCATACTTATTTAAAGCAGTTTTCTGGTAACGAAGCAACAGTATTTAATGTTTATAACTTTGAAGAACGAATTATTAAGGGAGTTGATACTCTGGTTTATTGCACGGCTAACAAAGCCAATAATCAGTTATATCGAGCGCTGAAAGGAAAAGGTATTGAAGTAATAGCAATTGGTGATTGTTACCAGCCCCGCTTGGCAATCGATGCGATTCATGAAGGCTGGCGGGTGGCCCGAGAAATATAAACTATCTAAAATTAAAAATGAGGTAAGTATGGAATATCGACGCGTCGAATTAAATAATCGGCTCTGGGATAAAGAGCATATGATAACTGATCCAGCGGTAATTGAAAGGGCAGTATTATATGAAAAAGATGCGGCAAATCATGTTGCCCGGATAATATTTAATGTGCCGGAAAAACTGAATGCAGTTCCGATTGGAGCATTTGAAAGGGTAAGATATCTGATCGAAGATGCGGAGACTGATGATGATGTAAAGGTGATTATTTTTAAAGGCAATGGTCCTTGTTTTGGCACGGGTGCCGATGCCTCGGAATTAGGCCATTACATTGGCTATAAAAGTGGTAAGACCGAAGAAGAAAAGAGAAGACCTTCGCTTCGACAGCGAATGATTCCGGACCGGAATTTTATTTTTGATGGTTTTGAGTCCGCAATATTAGAATGCCTTAAGGCGACTATTTGTCAAGTACATAATTATTGTTATGGAGCGCATTTTCAAATGGCACTAGCTGCGGATATTGTGGTTGCCGCTGAAGGGACTCTTTTTACTCATCCGGCATTCCGCTACCTCGGACCTTTGCTGAATTTCAACTTAGCCTTTGAAAACCTCCCGATGAAAAAAATAAAAGAAATGGTTTTAACTACGCGTCCGATTGATGCTGAAGAAGCATATCAGTTTGGCCTGGTAAATAAAGTGGTACCATTAGAGCGACTGGAAGAAGAGACTAATGAGTTTGCTCGGGCAATAGCAATTCTCCCTCTTGATGCTATTATGACCGGCAAGGCTTTAATTTGGTCTAATCTTGCGGCAAGAGGGATAACTACCGGAACTACGATGGGATGGATTGGGCATGCGTTGGTGACCAATCTCCGATTCGAGCCCGGTGAGTGGAATTTTATCAAGGAAAGGCGAGAGAAAGGTTTAACTCAATGTCTTCGGGAGCGGGATGAAATGGTGGCACCCTATTTTCGCCTGAGTCGCAAAGCAAAAAAAAAATAATAAACCCGAAAAGACAAAAAAGTAAAGAAAGTGTAAAAAACTAATTTTTATCCATTAACTTAAATTTTCATTGGAGGTTCAAGCGTGAGTGGTGATATATGGGTATTGGCTGAACAAAAAGGGGGGCGGATTCACAATGTTACCCTTGAGCTTTTAGGAGAAGGCAAAAATATAGCCAAAGAAACGAACCGTAAACTTTGTGCGGTTATATTGGGATATCAAGTTGAAAAATTAATCGATCCCCTGGCTCACTATGGGGCAGATAAAGTCTTAGTGGTAGAACACGAAAGTTTGGCGATATATAATAGTGATGCCTATCTCCAAGTGCTCACTAAATTGATTAAAGAGTATTCTCCCGCAGTATTTCTTGTTGGTTCTACCCCTTATGGTAAGGATCTTATTCCCCGATTAGGAGTGAGATGTGGGTCAGGTATAGCTACAAACTGCGATATTTTTAAGATAGGAGACGGAGGAGTATTTTTGGCGAGACGAATTACCCTGGGGGGCCGATTTTCGGCAACGGTTTGCTACTCTGATGGTAATCCCCACTTAGCTACTGTTCGGCCACGGGTAATTGACAAAGAAGAACCAGATCTTACTCGGCGGGCAGAAGTAATTAATATTAAGCTGGAAATCGATATTAATCAGATTAGAACCAAGCGGATTAGTTTTATCAAAGGTGATCCGAAGACAATTGATTTATCTGAGGCAGAAGTAATTGTTAGTGTTGGAAGAGGAGTGAAAGACGAAGCAGGAATGAAATTAGTAGAGGAATTGGCAAATTGTTTAGGTGGACCGATTGGAGGAACCCGGGCAGCAGTGGATATTGGACTTATTCCCGTTGAGCGACAAATTGGTCAAACTGGTAAAACTGTAGCACCTCGTCTTTATATTGCCTGCGGAATCTCAGGTATGATTCAGCATCTCGCCGGGATGAAAAACTCTGAGCATATTATTGCCATAAATAACGACCCCCAGGCCCCTATTTTTAAGATAGCAAAAATGGGTGTTGTGGGTGATTTGCGCGAGGTTATTCCGGTAATTACCAAAAAAATAAAGGAATTTACCTCTAAAGGAGGAAAGGTAGATTTCGGAAAGGTAATTTAACAATATCGATGAGGAAAGATTTATGAAGATCATTGTCTGTGTTAAACGAGTGATTGAACCAAAATTCCCTTTGACCCTTGATTTAAAGAGCCGAAGTATTCAAGAGAAAGAAATACCATATATAATGAATCCATTAGACGAAGTTGCAGTTGAGGAAGCGGTGAGGATTCAGGAAAAATGGAAAGGAACAGAAATTACTTTAATCACAGTTGACCCATTTAGCGCTGAGGACACATTGCGGAATTGTATGGCCATCGGAGGAGATAAAGTAATCCAGGTCTGGGATGAATCTCTGAACCAAGCCGATGCTTATGTTACTGCCCAAGTTTTAGTAAAAACAATCCAAACCCTGCAATATGATTTAATCCTTTGTGGAGCAAGCACTCTGGATGAATCCTCTGGCCTGGTGGGGGGAGAAATTGCCGAATTATTAGGGATTCCGGCAGTATTTGGAATTACTCAGCTAAATATCTCGGAAGATGGTAAAAAAGCAGAAGTATATCGAATGCTGGAGGGAGGAGATAAAGAAGTAGTGAGTTGTCCCCTTCCAGCAGTTTTTATGGTAGAAAAAGGTTTAAATACTCCCCGCTACCCTTCACTTCCAGCAAAAATGAAAGCAAAGAAAAAAGAGATCAATCGTTTTGATTTGATGAAGGTTGGATTTAATTCTGAGGAAATAAAAAGTCTAATACCGCGAATTAAAGTTACCAATATCAGCTATCCTACTGCCCGAACCAAAAAGATAGAGTTGCCAGCGAAAGGATTATCTCCTGAGGAAAGAATTCGGTTTTTAATGGAAGGAGGACTTGCCAGCAAAGGAGGATCAATTTTACAAGGGAGTTCGGAAGAAATAGCCGAGAAGCTATTATCTTTTTTTATTGAGCAAGAATTTATCAGCTCAGAACATTAATAAACTAAGAAGAAAGAGGAGGTTTGTTATGCCTACATTATTTGATCCGATTATGATAGGGACGATGAAGGTTAAGAACCGATTTGTTTATGCCCCAATGGATACCCATTTTGCTACTCCGGATGGTTATGTATCACGAAGTATGATTGATTATTATGCTGCTCGAGCAAAAGGGGGGGTAGGTCTTATTAATGTAGAGGTGAATTTTATCTCCAGTGAGGCAAAAATCTGGCCAGCAATAGATGGAGGAGTATTGGATATTGGTGACGATTCCCGGATTCCAGGTTTACGGGAGTTAGCAAATGCCATCCATGCCAATGGCGCCAAAGCATCTATCCAATTTACCCATGTGGGTAAGTATGGTCCAATTATTAATCCTCGGCCGGTTCCATCGGCAGTTAATCCACCATTGTATGCACCGAATATGGTTCTAAAAGAATTGACTATTCCGGAGATTGAGAAGATTGTTGATGATTTTGCTCAGGCGGCAAGGCGGGCAAAAGAAGCTGGATTCGATGCAGTTTTAATTCATGGTGCACATGGTTTGTTAATTCAGCAATTCCTTTCCCCCTATACCAATGTTCGGACGGACGAATATGGTAAGGATCGAACAAAGTTTGTTCGCGAAGTTATTGGAGCGATAAAAAAACAGGTTGGTGCTGATTTTCCGGTTATGATTCGAGTAAGCGGGGATGAGTTCCTTAGCGATGTTGGCAAAAAAGGTTACACTATTGATGATATGGTAAAAATTGCGCCGGTGTTGGAAGATGCGGGAGTAGCAGCCATTGATGTTTCCGCGGGAACTGTAGATACTACTCACTGGTTTGTTCAACCCTGGTACCAACCCAAAGGATGTATTCTCCATCTTGCCGAGGCAATTAAAAAGGCAGTTAGAATACCGGTTATTGGAGTAGGACGAATTAATGACCCTGCCTTTGCGGCTAAAGTAATTGAAGAGGGGCGATGTGATATGGTGGGATTAGGCCGTGGGTTGCTTGCTGATCCGGATTTCGTTAAAAAGCTTGAAGAAGGAAGACCCGAAGATATTCGCCGTTGCATTGCCTGTTGTGCTTGTATCGACAAAGCATTTGAAAAAGTAAAGATGAAATGCGCCATTAACCCCGAGTTAGGCCGAGAAGAAGAATATGCTATTCGGGTATTACCTCCTAAGCGGCAAAGAAAAGTAGTTATAGTTGGAGGTGGTCCTGCGGGATTGGAAGCGGCGCGAGTTGCCAAGATGCGTGGTAATAGAGTAGTCTTATTTGAGAAGGGTGAACGGTTAGGGGGACAATTACTTATGGCTTGTGTTCCTCCGAGTAAAGAGGAAATCAAGAACTTAATTGAATATTATGAAGTGCAAATGAAAAAGTTAAACATTGATGTTCGTCTAAATTGTGAAGCTACCCCGGAAATAGTCTTGCAGGAAAATCCGGAAGTAGTAGTGATTGCTACTGGTGCCAGCCCTATTATTCCCAAAATTCCCGGAGTTGATGGGAAAAATGTTGTTACTGCATTTGCAGTTCTTTCTAATAAAGCCCAGACTGGAGAACGAGTGGTGGTGTTAGGGGGAAATCTTGTGGGGTGTGAGACTGCAGAGTTTCTGGCCGAGAGAGGGAAAAAAGTCACGGTGGTAGAAATGTTAAATGCAGTTGGCCTTGATTTCAGTCCCCTTTATCAGCCCTATATTAGAGCGCGGATGGTCCAAAATGGAATAACTCTTCTTACCAAAACCAAGGGAGTGGAAGTTCGGCCTAATGGGTTAATTGTGGAAAACGAAAAAGGAGAGCAGTCGTTAATCGAGGCGGACACTGTAGTTTTAGCAGTAGGGGCAAAATCAGAAAATAGCCTTTATGCTGCTCTTTGTGGAAAGGTTCCTGAAATTCATATGGCAGGTGACTGTGAGAAGCCAGCAAAGATTATGCAGGCAGTCCACGAAGGGGCGCGGATTGGACGCGTGATTTAAAATTTGTTTCCTGGGAGTAGATGAAGGATGGAAAAATTTAAATATGCTTTGAGTCCCATAAAGATTGGAAAGGTAGAATTAAAAAATCGGATTGTAATGCCGCCGATGGGAACTAATTTAGCAAACGCGGATGGCTCGGTTAGTCCAGAGACAATTGCTTACTATCGGGAACGGGCTAAAGGTGGGGTGGGACTTATCTGCGTTGAAACCACCGCAATTATGCCCACGGGAAAAGCAATCCCCCGAAGTTTACGGATTGATGACGGAAGATATATCCCCGGTCTTGGCGATCTTACTGATGCTATTCATGCTTATGGAGCAAAAGCTTCTATTCAACTGAACCATACTGGACGACAGGGAGTACCGGAAGCTAACGAGGGAGCTAAGCCGGTAGCTCCGTCAGCAGTCCCTTGTCCATTTACCTCCGCTCATGATCCTACAGCTATTCCTCGAGAGCTAAGTATTTCTGAAATTAAAGAGATTATTGATGCGTTTGCCCGGGGCGCTTTGCGGGCAAAAATAGCCGGATTTGATATGGTTGAGCTCCATTTTGCTCATGGATATTTGATTCACCAATTTATGTCTCCCCTGGCAAATAAACGAACCGATCATTATGGAGGAGATTTTCAGGGAAGACTGAGGTTTGGAATTGAAATTATTGAGGCAGTTAAGTCATTGGTAGGAACTGATTTCCCGATCATAGTGCGGCTTAGTGCGGAAGATTTTATTCCTGGTGGGTTAACGATTGAGGATATTAAGAAGATAGCAAAGATCCTTGAGGAAAAAGGAGTCAGCGCTATTAGTATTTCCGGGGGTATGTACCCAACTTTAGATCGGTGCTTAGCCCCGATATATTATCCGCGGGCTTTTATGGTCCCCTATGCCACCCAGGTAAAAAAAGTAGTGAAAATCCCGGTTTTTACTGCGGGTCGCATTAACTCATTAGCTTTAGCTGAAGAGATTATTCGGGATAATCAGGCGGATCTGGTTTGCTTGGGAAGAGGTGTTATTGCTGATCCTTATCTGGTAAAAAAATCAGTCGAAGGAAAAGAAGAAGATATTCGCGGTTGCATTTATTGCAACTATTGTTGTATGGATCGTTTGCTTTCCTTTAGAACAATTCGATGCGCGGTAAACGCTGAAGCAGGTCGGGAAGATAATTATCCAATCGAGAAAACCTTATCTCCTAAAAAAGTAGTAGTAGTTGGTGGTGGACCAGCGGGAATGGAAGCAGCCAGAGTGGCTGCATTGCGTGGACATGAAGTTACTCTTTATGACCAAAATGACCGCTTAGGTGGACAGCTGTTGGTTTCTTCAGTGCCACCATCAAAAGAAGAACATATCGGGTTGTTAAACTATCTTTCTAACCAAATTAAGAAAGCGGGAGTGAAGGTTATCCTCGGAGAGAAAGTGGAATTAGCTACACTAAAGAAATTAAGTCCGGATGTGGTAATTATTGCTACGGGAGCAGTTCCTATTACTGCCACAATTTCTGGGGCGGATAATCCCGGAGTTTATAGTGGAATCGAGGTGTTGAAAGGAAAGGCAGAAGTAGGTAATTCGGTTATTATTGGAGGAGGGGGGTTGGTAGGGTGTGAAGTAGCGGAATATCTGGTTAAACAAGGCAAACGAGTAACAATAGTGGAGATGCTGGATGAGATTGCGGCAGATCAGGAATATTATAGTAAAAAAGTATTGACAGAAGAACTTAAGGAAGCTGGTGTCCAAATAATGGTAAAAACTAAAATTAAGAAAATTACCCCGGACACTATGGTGGTTGAAAATGTTAATAGAGAAGAAATGACACTAAAGGCCGATACAATTATTTTAGCTTTAGGTATGAAACCTAATCGAACCTTAGAAGACGAAATGCGGAATTCGGGTATTCCTTTTTATACTATTGGTGACTGTGTCCAGCCACGGCGGATTGCCCAGGCTATCCACAGTGCAGCGCAGGTTGCCCGAGAAATATAAAAGCTTTTTTGAAATAAAAAGGGAGGCTGAAAAATGGCGACATTAGTTGATGATTTGAAAGTCAGAGCAGAGGAGGTTCCCGAACGAATTGCAATTTGGTTTGAGGAGGAAGATACCATCACCTTTTCGGAATTATGGAAACAGGCAGTTAAAGTAGCAGAAGCTTTGCAAAAATCCGGCGTAAAAAGAAATGATAAGGTATTTGTTTATATTCAAAATTCGATTGAACTGGTGGAATCAATTTACGGTGTCTGGATAGCAGGTGCGACCTGTGTTCCAATAAATGTTATGTGGAAAAAGGATGAAATAATGGAAGATATTAAAACCACGGAAAGCAAATGGGGGATAACTAATCAGCGAAATCTTCCGGAAATTAAGCGGGTAGCTGAAGCCTGGGATTTTAAGGGAATATATGTATTTGGGAGCAAAGAAACATTAAACCCACCATTTCATAATTTTGAACCGCTACTTGCAACTTGCCAAGGTGAATATGCTAATTTACCGCCCATTCATGAGGAAGATATTGGAGTAATTATTCATACTGGTGGAACCTCAGGAGATATGAAGGCAGCGGTAATTACTCATGGAAGTTATAACCAGACCGTAACCAATTTGGTGGAGTCAAATACGGGTAAAAAAGCACCATTACCCCCGGTTGATGAAACCGAACCACCTAATATCATTGCTCTTCCCCTTTATCATGGCGGCGGACTCCAGTCATTTAATTTTGCTATAAAAGCGGGACGTTCGGTAGTACTTATGGAAAAATTTGAAACGGTTAAATTTGCCCGTTTAGTGGAAAAGCATAAAATAAAAACTATTGTTTGTATGCCTACGATGATTCAAATGTTAGCTAATGAAAAAGAGCCAATTACTCTTAGCAGCTTGAAGTTTGTCTTATGTACCGGAGGTGCACTTACCGCTGCGGTCCAGAAGCAATTTACCGAACGGTTTGGTGTTCCGATTGGTCAGAATTATGGCTCAACGGAAGCAGGACATCTGGCGGGAACCAGTTATCGGGATATTAAAATGGGTAACTTCAAACCGGGAGCAGTAGGAAGGCCATATAAAGGAGTGACTCTTAAAATTGTAGATGAAAATGGAAATGAGTTGCCTCCCGGGCAAACCGGTGAAATAGTGGCGTTCAGTAAAGGGGCAATGCAAGGGTATCTTAAAAAAGAAGGGAGTGGATCGGTTAGTGACGAAATAGTGAAAAATGGATGGGTATATACTGGGGATTTAGGATATCTCGACGAAGACGGTTATCTTTTTATTGTGGGACGGAAACGGGATATTATCAAATGTGGCGGATTTCAGGTTTATCCAGTGGAGATAGAAAACTGCTTACTAAAGCATCCGGCAGTTAAAGAAGTAGCAGTTATTGGAGCAAAAGATGATCGCCTGGGTGAAATTCCGAAGGCATTCATTGTAAAGAAAGAAGGTTATAATTTAACTGCCGAGGATGTTATCGCTTATTGCCGGGAAAACTTGGCTAAATACAAGGCAGTTCGTCAGGTAGTTTTTGTTGATTCCTTACCGAAAAATGAAGCCGGCAAGGTGCTAAAACGCCTTCTGTCCTAAAAATTATTTTATAAGTGGTTATTTAGCTCCTTGCTGGCAAAAAATAAATAAGAATTGACGAGTTATAATTAGTTTAAAATGACCAAAGGAAAAATTGTTTTTGTAAAAAAAGCTTGACAATAAGTAGAATCTTATGTTACAAAATTTTAATCCAACAATTGTTTGAAATTTTTTAAATGAAATAAGGTGAATAAGAAGAATTTGTTTTTCCCCGAACATTGTTCGGGAATGCATTTTATTGTCAGGATAAGGTGAAAATTATCCAAATAAGCAAATTAGCTTAATGGAGGAAAAAAGATGAGGTTAAAAGGAAAAGTGGCGGTCATAACCGGGGCAAGTCAGGGCTATGGAATGGAGACCGCGCGGGGATTTGCCCGGGAGGGGGCGGATTTAGCGATTTGCGCCCGGCGGTATGACCGTCTGAAAGAATTAGCCGAGGAAATAAGCTCGGAAACCGGAAGGAAAGTTTTGCCAGTAAAAATGGATATTACGGTAAAAGCGGAAGTGGATAGTGGGTTTGGAAAAATAGTTCAAGAATTTGGCCGGATTGACATATTGATCAATAATGCCGGGGTATTTCCGCCGGGAAGTATTTTAACCTTAACGGAAAAAGATTTAGATACGGTTTTTTCTTTGAATCTTAAAGGCACATTTTTTTGTACCCAAGCAGCAGCTAAGCAGATGGTAAAACAGAGAAGCGGCAAAATTGTAACGGTTGGTTCTACTCAGGGGCGAATTAGCTGGACGAAAAATTGGAATGGAAGTATTCCTCGGGAAGCTCTGGCAATGTCCCATTATTCAGCGTCAAAAGGTGGGCTTATTGCGGCCACCCGGGACTGGGCGGTGGAATTAGGTCCTTATGGGATTTTGGTTAATTGCGTTGCTATGGGGGTATTCCCCAGCGATGAATTAAGAGCGCAATTTCCGGAAGAAGTTTTGGAATATGTTAGAAACGAAACCGTAATCAAGAAATTAGGGGAACCGAAGGATGTAGTGCCGATTTTATTGTTTCTGGCCAGTGATGAGAGTAATTTTATGACCGGGCAGACGATTTCCTACGATGGTGGATGGTCGATGCCGTGAGGTTAGGTTGGAGATAGGATTTATCTGGGCGTAGAAGAAGTCGTAGACCTAAGCACAGGCAGATGGCTTCTTAAAAGTAGATGAAAGGAGAAAAAATAATATGTCAGAAGAGCGAGATGAGAGAAAAGGTTTAACTGGTTATCAAATTGCCGATTTTATATTACGTTTCAGATTAGGGATTTTAATATTTATAGTTATCAGCACTGCTTATTTTGCCTATGAAGCCCTTACCATAAAAATTGGATTTGATTTTAATAAATTACTTCCGGAAAACCAGCCTTATGTGAAAGTTTATAAAGAGGTAAGAGAATTATTTGGGGGCGCAAATGTGGTTACGATAATGGTTTCGGTAAAAGAAGGAGATATTTTTAACCTGGAAACTCTGGGTAAGGTGCAAAGAATTACCCGGGCAATGTATTATTTGAATAATGTAAACAATTATCAGATTTTTTCCATTGCGCAAAGAAAGATAAAAGATGTCAAAGCTACGGAAGCAGGCTTAGAAAGCAAACCGATAATGTGGCCTGATTTACCTAAAGATGAAAAAGAGATTGAAGAGCTTAGAAATATTATTTATTCGAATGACCTTATTATTGGTAACTTGGTATCCTTGGATGGAACAGCAGCCTTAATTACTGCCGATTTTTTTGAAAGAAACCTTGACTATAAGAATCTTTACCGGAGCTTAGAAGAAATCCGGAAAAAAGAAGAGGATGCCAATCATAACATTTCTATTATTGGCGAACCAATGGTCTATGGTAATGTATGGCGTTATTTACCCCAGACCCAACTCATATTTATAATTACCTTTATTGGAATGGCAGCTTTGTTGTATTTGTATACCCGGAAACGGCGGTTTGTCTTTATTCCATTGCTTTCGGGTCTTGGGACTTCAATTTGGGGATTAGGTATTGCTCATATCCGGGGATACGATTTAGATCCATTAATGTTGGTGCTGCCTCTTTTAATTAGCGCTCGATCCTTAAGCCACTCCGTCCAGTTAAATGAGCGCTTTGCCGAAGAATATGTGAGATTGAAAGATGTAAAAGAAGCTACACGTCATACTATTGCTACCATGTTTGAGCCCGGATTATCAGGTGTGGTTTGTGATGCGGCGGCGATTATTTCGGTGGCTTTGGTGCCGATTCCGTTTATAAGAATTGTGAGTTATATGTGTTTCTTCTGGGCGCTGAGCACTATTCCTTTTGTTCTCTTTTTCAACCCGGTTATTCTTTCTTATCTCCGGCCTCCCCGCGAAACTGAAATGGGACGGACCGGAGTTGCAGACCGGTTATTAATGAGATTGTCCGGGTGGGCGATTAATAAGACCAAAACTGTTTTAGTAACCGCAGTTATCGTAGGAGTAATAGCAATATGGCTTAGTGAACATGTGCCAATTGGTGATGCTCATCCAGGAACCCCTATTCTTTGGCCCTGGTCCCGCTATAATCAGGATGTAGCAAAAATAAACGAAAAATTTCTTGCGAATGAACGTCTTTATGTAGTTTTTCGAGGCAAAGACCGCGATGCGATGGCTGACCCTGAGGTCCTGGAAAGGATGCAGGATTTGATGAGACATATGGAGACTAACCCGAATGTAGGAGCCTGCTTTGCCTTTACTGATTTAATCAGGGGTATTAATACTTGTGTTCATGAGGGAAACCCAAAATGGAAGGTCCTTCCTGAAACCAAGCGAGAAATAGGGATGCTTTTTTATATGTATTCGGCTCAAGGGGAGCCTGGTGATCTGGATCGGTTTGTTGATTTTGAATACCGGAATGGGAATGTAATGGTATTTTGTAAAGACCATCAGGGAGCCACTATAAGAAGTGTTATTGACCATATTAAAACTTTTATGAAATCAAAACCACCGATGGAAAATGCCGAAATAGTGCTGGCAGGAGGATTGTTAGGGGTTTTAGCCGGTATCAATGAGGTGTTAGGTGGTTATCAAACCCAACTTTTAGTAGTTGCGCTGGCAGTGACTGCAATATTTTGCTGGATTACTTTTAAGTCATTGACCGCTGGAATTTTATTAATCATTCCCCTTACCTTGGCTAATTTCATTGTTTTTGCTTATATGACCATAAGAGGTATTGGGATAAATGTTAATACTCTTCCTCTGGCATCGAATGCTATCGGGATCGGCGTGGACTATGGAATTTACCTCCTTTCCCGTATTCGGGAAGAGTATAAAGTTTCCCAAAATTGGGGACAGGCTATCTCCACTGCAGTAGTGACTACTGGTAAGGCAGTTTCGTTCACGGCGTTAACGATTGCAGTAGGAGTTATCTTCTGGAACTTTTCTTCTCTCCGATTTAATGCTGAGATGGGGCTTTTGCTTTCGATTGTAACCTTTTTCCATCTGGTAGGAACGATAGTGTTATTAAGTGCACTGGTAATGGTAGTAAAACCAAAGTTTATTTCCCATGGAAGACCTTGGTAAAATAAGGTTTGTTCTGTGGGTTGTGGTAGTGTAATTGTTTTAATTAATAACCCTTAGCCTAAGGAGGAGGCAAATGGAAGCAAGAAAAAAAGGGAAATTTATAGTGGTGCTACTTTGTTTAATCGGTTCGGTCTTTCTTTTGCTGGCCAAGAGTTCGGCAGCCCTAACCTTACTTGATGATCGGGTCAGGATTACCGGCTATTTTGAAAACACCACGGGCTGGCATACTCAGGATGCTCTGGCGGCGGATAGAGGTCATCTTTCTATTTGCCGGAATGTATTTCAGCTGGACACTACTATTAAGCTTCTCGAAAATGGGCAGACTAACATTATCCTTCATAATATTTTTCGGTTTTTCTATGAAGCAAGTTTTGCGCTGGATGATGGTGTAAACCGCTTTCCCCGGGACAAAATGCAGATTGAGCAAGGGAATGACAAATTGCGGGAACTTTATCTTACTATTCAATCCGGACAGTGGCGCTTTTCTCTGGGGAAACAACAGTTAGTATGGGGAGAATCAGATCTTTTCCGGATGGCAGATATCATCAACCCGCTGGATTTAAGCTATAATTATATCTGGGCACCGTTTAAAGATACTCGAATTCCTCTCTGGATGTTGGTTGGTAATTATACCTTTCCTGGCGACCATAATTATAGCATCGAGGTTGTTTTTAATCCGGGCGATTACCATTCCTGGCGGTTAGCAGATGCAGGTGGTAACTGGAGCTTGCCGGCGAAAAGATTTTTTTCTATGCCCGGATTTTTACCCGGCACTTTCCCCGGACCCCTTGACAATCCTTTCCCTTACCTGAGCTATGAAGATACTTTACCCACGGTCCAATGGTTTTTAGACGAGTGGAGGCGACAGAGCCACAACCACGGTCTCCGGATTGACGATTGGTGTGCCGGGGCGAGGGTAAAAGGGAATTTTGGTCCCTGGGATTTAGGGCTATTTTATTACTATGGAATAAGTGGTCTTCCTACTTTTTACTTTGATATGGCTAAAGGGGGTGCTTTAACCTTCAGGTTCCCCCGGCAGCAGAATATCGGGATGACGGCTAATGTTTATGATGATTTTACCCAAACGGTCTGGAGGTTTGAATCTGCTTATACCACCAATGGTTCTCTGGCTGCTTTCCAATGGGTGTTTCCACCAATGAAAGAAGTGAGCCGGGATGTAGTGGCATTTATGCTCGGTTTTGACCGTCCGACCTGGTTGCCTAGTAAGAAACACCATTGGCCGCGCCAAAACACTTGGTTTCTCAGCGGGCAATGGTTCCAGAAATGGGCACTGAGTGATTATCGGAAAAAAGGAGTCGTTATTCCGGGTGTCTTGGAAAAAACAACTCCGGTGGCAGCCTTAGATATGACCAATGATAACTCACAGACGATGTTTACCTTTACTGCTAATACTTTTGTGGGGCAGGGTAATAAGTATAGTCCTCAGTTCCTGTTTATGTATGATCCCAGTGGTAATGGTGCTTTCTGGCCCTCTTTTACCTATAGCCCCAATAATTGGTTCTGGTTACAGATTGGGTATCAGATGATACTCTCCCATAATACCCGGGATGGTTATATGGGATTATTCCGGGACAACGACCAGGCTTATCTGCAGCTTAAATTATCGTTCTATTAAGATTTAAAATGATTGGTAAAATTGATTGGTAAAAAAGAAATTGGAATATAAAAAAATTAAGAAGAAGGAGGTTTAAAATGAGACTAAAGCAAGTAAGAGTGATAATAGCAGTGATAACCTTGACCTTAGCCCTGAGTTCATCCGGCTGGAGTCAGGAAGTTAGTGTAAAGCCGGGAGATGTCATCAATAAAAACAATTATCAAAAGGCAGCGGACTTAATTCCACCTGCTATCTTAGAACATATTAAAAATGGTGATTTTCAGATGCCCATCACCGACTATGTGGCACCAACCTATACCAAGGGGTTTCAGCGGGCTACGGAAAAGGGAAAAGGAAAGGTTAAACTGGATGAGAAGGGGAATTTGCTCAACTGGGAAGGTGGATGCCCTTTTCCTGATTTGGACCTCAAAGACCCCAAAGCTGCTTTAAAAATGGCATGGAACCGGGACAAATGTCTTTATCATGGGGATGACCACGGAGTGGACAAATACCGGCTTACGATGGTTAATCCCCAGGGAAAGGAACGCCATCTGATCGGTCTGGAAGAATCGTGGCGGACGGTATTTTTTACCGGAAGGACGGAGATTCCACCAATGCCGACGATAAAAACCGAACCAGAACAAGTCCGGCTAAAACAGCTAACTTCTTTGGATGCTCCTTATGATGTTAAGGGGATAATTCACCTTAAGGTTCGCTACGAAGATGAGACCAAAGAAGATGATATTTGGATGTATCTGCCAACGATAAGGCGGGTACGGCGGATGGTGGGAGCGCAACGGAGTGAAGCTTTTGGAGGGACTGATTGCACCTATGATGACATTACTCTCTACATGGGACGATGTTTAGAAAATGAATACAAAATTGCGGGTGAACAAAAAATATTAACCACAATATCAGTTCTTCCTCCTTATAAGCCAGCTGGCTGGGCGAGGAAAGGAGTATTTGAAGAAGAACCTTATATGGTTACTGATTGTTATATTCTTGAGGCTAAGCCGGTTGATCCCAACTATATTTATAGTAAGCGAGTAATCTGGATTGACAAAAAAACCTGGCAGTCAGCAGTTTCTCAAGTTTATGACAAAAAGGGAACTTTATGGAAGACCGGGTATAATAATACTGCCAAAATCAAAACTGGGATTGGTGATTATATGAGTTATGGTATTGGATTTTGGTGGTATGACCACCAGGCATCTCGGGGTACAGTATACGAACAGTTCCCCTTTACCCTTTGCGGAGGGGAAATGCAGTATGCAAAAGTTTCTACTAACCTCGATTATAACAAATATTTTACTCAAGCTTTTATGAAGGAAAGAGGCGAACGTTAATTTCGCGCTTGGGAGAGGTTTAAGGCTATGAAGTATAAAGCTTTATTGGCAACATTAATTTGTATGTTTATCCCCATAGGATGGGTGTGGGGGGGATACGGGGTTTCGAATGTAGCAATTATGATTGGTAAACCAACCCCGGATAAAGTAACGATTAAATATGAACTGAACTTAAAAGAGATTGACAACCAACATCCGGCTTATGTTTTTGCGCGGTATTCATTAGACGGAATAAAATGGAAACCGATTGAGGAAAAGTGCCTTACCGGTGGGAGTATAGTTACTTCACCGGGAAAGAAAGAGATGGTTTGGAACTGGGGAGCAAGTGGGTTGAAAGCGATAACTGATAAAGTTCAAGTTCATGTAAGTGCAATGGAGATGTGTTTTGTTCCGGCGGGCCCATTTATTATGGGTAATACTCCCGCGGGTTATGGAACCATTTCTCACCCCGGTAACCCGGTAAACCCGGAAAACGGTGCCTATTATATTGGTAAATATCTGGTAACAGTGGAGCAGTACTGTGAATTTCTAAATGAGGTGGGAAACAAAGGAGCTGAATGGTACCATGAAAAAATGGGTGATAAAGAGAAATGTGGAATCGTGCGGGAGGGAAAGCGGGGACAGTATGCCTATAAAGTTATACCAGGTCGGGAGCGGTATCCAGTTACTTATGTGAGCTGGAAAGATGCGGTTGAATTTTGCAAATGGGCAGGGCTCCGCCTTCCCAGTGAGTCCGAATGGGAAAAAGCTGCCCGGGGAACGAGCAATAAATACGGCACCTATAAGGGGGTGGGGGTAGGGTTTAAATACCCCTGGGGTAATGAGGAATATAATGCGAATGGGGTTTATCGGGCTAATTTTTTGGAAAATCCGCCCAATGCTGCTGATGGTTATAAATATACTTCCCCAGTAGGAGCATTTTCTAAGTTCAATTCTCCCTACGGAGTTGCCGACTTGGCAGGAAACTTATGGGAATATTGCCAGGACTGGTATGCAGAGCAATATTCTAACCCCCATAAGCCACCAGAACGAGGCTCGGGAATTGTAGTAAGAGGGGGGAGTTGGCAATATCCACCTATGGGAGGATTGGTAGGAACGCGGGGGGTAGAAGATCGCGAATTACGGTTTGATTATAACGGCTTTCGTTGTGCTAAGACCGCAGCTACGAAACCGTCGGAAAAAGAAGAAAAGAAGACGAAAAGATAAGAGATGGTAGATAAAAGGTAAGGTTAATAATTAGCCACAAGCAATTAAGTTTTGTTTATACAACTTCGCTAATAATCATTAAGGATTACTGACAGACGAGAGGATTTAGAAATGATAACGAAAAAGAGAGTGATTTTGGGATTAATGATTGCTCTGATCATAATGGTTACTTCCCTTTGGTGTTGTAAAGATGGGTTTTCAGTTTTTTCTAAAAAATCAGAAGAGTTGAAAGATGCCCGGCCAAAATCAGTAATAAGTTTTCGAGATAACTTTTTTGGGATTAGTTGTGTGGGAACTGATAATGTATGGATAGTAGGAGATTGGGGCACTATTTTACACACCAGTGACCGAGGAAAGACTTGGGAGAGGCAAGATTCTAATACTAAGCGGCCCTTATACGGAGTTGATTTTTTAGATTTAGAAAAAGGTTATGTTGTCGGATACGGTGGGATAATGCTGCGGACTGAAAATGGTGGAAAAAAGTGGGAGCAAGTGGAGCTGGATACTGAAAACTCCCTATTTAAGGTAAAGTTTATAACCAAAGATAAAGGCTGGGTTGTTGGTGAACGGGGAACAATATTTTGCACTCGGGACGGGGGTAATGAATGGGAAGAAATTTCCTTAGAAGAAGATGTCGGACTTAATGATATTGTTTTTATTGATGAAAATAATGGATGGATTGTGGGTGAGTTTGGGACAGTGCTCCGGACTACTGATGGAGGGGAAAATTGGGTGAAGCAGGAGACCGGAACGGAAATAACCTTTTTTGGAATTGCCTTTAGTGACCAAAATAATGGGTGGGCAGTGGGGTTGGATGGTGTAATAATGGAAACAAAAGATGGGGGAGCCACCTGGACGGAATTGAAACGAATTACGAAAAATCCACTTATTGGGATTGCTTACTCAACCAAATTAAAGCGGGGAATTGCGGTGGGGCTACGGGGGACGATGATAACTACGGAAGGTACTCAATGTGAAGTTAAGCCGGAGGACGTTACCCAATGTGTGTGGAGATTAGATCCCAGCCTTCGAACTTTTTTAGGCTTGAATGGGGTGGCATTTTCCGAAGGGCTTGACACTTGGATTATTGGCGATCACGGGACCATTTTCCATAATACTGAACAAGAGAAAGCCTGGCGACCAGTGTCTTAAAACAAACTGTTTTGAAAGATTTTGCTTGACAAAATACGAAAAAACAGTTAGTCTGTATATAGACCAATAGACCAAAAGAGTTTAGGGCCGAAATTCAGGATTAGATAACTTAAATATCCAGTCCAGGAAAATATATTCGTGAATGTTTTTGCCCGGATGAAGGGAAAATTTAGTAAGACCGAAAAGCGGTGGAAAGTAATTAATCATTTAATCAATCGAATAATTTTCCCCTTTTTGGGTTAACGATAAGTCATTAAAAAGAGGGGGAAATAAACCACAACCCCAATTCAGGGGAGAAGAAAAAATGGACGCTTATGAAAAATTTCAAAAAAAACTTGATAGCCTTCCGATTTCTACTCCCAGCACCGAAAGCAAAGTTGAAATTGAAATTTTCAAGATGCTGATGAGTCCTGAAGAAGCAGAGATCGCTTCCCAACTCTCGGGACAGCCCGAAAATGTAAATACCATTGCTTCGCGGGTGGGTATAGAACCAGAAAAGTTAGCTCCCATCTTGGATGACCTGGCCCAGCGAGGGATTATTTTTAAAGTAGTAGTTACTCCCGAGCCAATGTATTGTCTGGTTTCAGTTCTTCCCGGGATTTGGGAGTTTCAACTTTATCGGCACTCGCCGGAGCTAATAAAACTTTTTGAGAAATATTATGAGGAGAAATTAGGTAAAGCAGTTTATCAAACTCCGACTCCCTGGATGCGAGTAGTTCCGGTAAAAGAATCAATTCCCTCGGATACCACTATTCTTACCTTCGAAGAAGTAGAAAAGTTAATTGACGAGAGCCCAACCGTATGTCTTACCGACTGTGTTTGCCGGACTCACCATCATGAAATTGGTGAAGGTTGCTCCTATCCAGTAAAAGATATGTGCATTTTTTTATCTCCCTGGGCGGAATTTTATATTGCCACTGGCCGGGGGAGAAAAGCTACCCATGAAGAAGCCCACAATACTCTTAAGAAGGCAGAAGAGGCGGGCCTTATCCATACCACCGTGAATGCCCAAAAGGGGGTAATTGCGGTTTGTAATTGCTGCAGTTGTTGTTGTCTCATATTAAGAGGTATTACTAAGCTTAAACTTCCTACGGTGATAGCGAAATCGAATTTTATTGCTGAATTATCGGAAGAGGAGTGTACTGGTTGTGGAATTTGTGTTGAGCGTTGCCATTTAGGAGCACTTGAACTTAACGATTCAGTAGTTGCGCTTCAAAAGGATCGTTGTGTTGGCTGTGGTCTATGTGTAACTACTTGTCCGACTGGAGCCCTTGAGTTAAAAAGCCGTCCTGAGCCCATAATTCCACCTCCGGATTTAAATACTCTTTTTGCCAATATCAGTGAGGAAAGAAAAAAGAAGAGTTTATAAAAATTTTTTCTTACTAATCAAACAACCTATTTAAGGAGGTAAGTATGAGCAAAAAAGTTAGCGAGATGACCCAACAAGAAATAATTGAGCACGCTAAAAAACTATTTCTGGGATTTACTGGTGATGAACATACTCCGTTAGACAAATTTGCTGAGGATGCAGTGTTTATTGATGTTACTCGTCCCGTGGTAAAGGAATTCAAGGGGAAAAAAGCAATTGCGGAATTCTTAACTGCCTATGCGGGAATGACAGGCTGGGGGTTAAAAATCATTAATGAGGCAGGAAACGGTAAGACCGTAGCGTTTGAATGGATCTGGACTTCTACCCACGACAAGGGACTCTATGATGGTATTCCTCCCCGGGGAATTAAGACTGCTATCCATGGCTCAACCTGGATAACTCTTAACGATGAAGGTTTAATCGTTCGGGAAGTTGACATTTGGAATCGGGAACACCTGGTCCAGCAGCTTTGTGCGGAAAAAATTTAAAACTAAATTTTGGGTGTCGGAATATTTATTACCTACTAATTGATAGGGTAGAACTTTACCCATCGAACTTCGCGTTAGGATTGCCAGTTGATGGGATAGAAGGGAAGGGATAAAAAAAGGGATTTGGTGGGTGAGGCTTTTTTATGGGGAAGTGGTTAAGATATAATTGGATAGGTAGGAGAATAGTTTTAAAAGGATTTATTTTTGATTGAAGAAGGAGACATTTTTGATGAATGGAACTGAAAAGAATGGCACGGGTAAAGGTAAGATACTTTTGGCAATTGATGGCTCGGAAGCAAGCGAATTGGCGGTAAAACGTGCTGGCCAGGCAGTTAAAATAACTAATAATGCTTTTGAGATAATCGTATTAACTGTTATCGAAGATGCAGTCCATTTTGACCAAATACCCGAGGTTGCTTTATACCAAGAAAAGCTGAAAAGATCTCAAGAGATTGTTAAAAAAGCAGAGCAAGAGTTAACCAAGCATGAAGTAAAATGTAAAACTCGAATAGCTATTGGACCAATTGCCGCCGAAGTGGTACGCGTGGCAGAAGAGGAAGGTGCTAATTTTATTTTTATTGGCAGTCGGGGAATAGGTGGCATTAGAAGAAAACTGTTAGGCAGTACTGCTGAGGACATAATGCGTTACGCCCATTGTTCGGTAGTGGTGGTGCGGGGATAGCGGTATTAGTTATTTGTAGTTTTTAGCCTTAACCAAAAGCATTTAACATTTCAAATATTTCCTTTCCAAATAATTTTTTTCAATCTGAGATTATCAAAATTATCATTAGCACTCCCCATAAGAAGGTGGGGAGTGCTTTTTAAAACGGGGGGAAGTCCAAACCATATTCGTGTTTGGCAAAAATGCAAAAACACATGGATAAACCAAAATCCCCAAAAATCAAATCTCTGCAAAGGGCAAAGATACTACCAAATAATGAGAAATTTCTGTTCCAGGTTTTAAATATTTTTCCTTTTCCCATTGTAATTATAAACCCCGATCAATCAATAAAATATGTAAACCCCGCATTGGAAAAAGCAACTGATTTTTGCTTTGGGGAGGTTATTGGGAGAAAGCCACCTTATCCCTGGTGGGATGAAGAAGGTAAAAATAAAATTAACCAAGATCTAAAAAAGGCTTTGCAGCAAAAAGGCCCGAAGCGAATCGAAGAGTTTTTTCGGAAGAAAGGGGGAGAAGGATTCTGGGTGGAGATAATATTTGTGCCAGTAAGAAGAAATGGAGTCCTGCAATATTGTCTTTCGATCTGGGCTGATATTACTAAACAGCGAAAAATAGAATACTCCTTACAAGAAAGTGAAAAGAAGTATCGGACACTTTATGAAACTTCGCGGGATTCAATTATTTTATTGACTCCAGAAGGGATCTTAGGAGGTAATCCAGCGGCAGTCCAGATGTTTGGTTGTGTTAATGAAAAAGAGCTTATATCCCAGTCGTTAGCCAGTTTATCACCGGAGTATCAACCCGATGGATCATTATCTTCAATTAAATCCCGCCGATTAATGGAAATTGCGTTAAAAAGTGGGACTTATTTTTTTGAATGGAAAAACCGGCGGTTAGATGGAACGGAATTTTTTTCTACCGTTTTATTAACCCGAATGGAATTAGAAGGGGAAAAAATTTTACAGGCAACGGTTCGGGACATTACTGACCAAAAATTAGCGGAACAAGCTTTAATCGAAAGGCAGAAAGAACTGGAGGCTAAGACTAAAGAACTGGAAGCTAAGACTAAAGAACTGGAAGAAATCAATACTGCTTTAAATGTCTTGTTAAAAAAAAGAGAAGAAGATAAGAAAGAGCTCGAAGAACGAGTACTCTTAAATGTGCAAGAATTGATTGAGCCCTATTTAGAGAAATTGAAAAAAAGCGGAATAAATAAAAACCAGAAAGTTTATTTAAGCATTTTAGAAACAAATTTAAAAAGTATTATTTCTCCTTTTGCCCATACCCTATTTTCCAAGTATTTGCATCTTACTCCCACGGAGATTGAAATAGCCAACCAGATAAAACAGGGGCGGACAACAAAAGAGATTGCCTCGGTGTTGAATCTGGCTTTATCCACCATTGAGTGTTACCGCAAGAGAATAAGGAAAAAATTAGGGGTAAGTAATAAAAAAATAAATCTCCGGACCTACCTCAATACTCTGCAACAATAGGTAAATTACTTCCCCATTTTATCCCCAGAAATTACCGGTTGAAGGATCACCAATCCTTGGTTATTGTTTTAGCCATGGTGTCTTTCTTCAAATCCATTCCCAACGCTTCTTTTAATCTAAATCAAAAGGAAATTATCTCTATGACTAATCAAACTAAATTTATAATTATTCTTGTCTGTTTGCTTTTTAGTTTATTTCTTCTTAGGCCGATATTTGCTGATACCTTTTCCAATCTTAGTCGCACTACTAATAAGTATTACAGCATTGAAGTGGTAAATGATAAAATTTGGATTGTGGGAGAAAGAGGAACTATTCTGCAGGGGACAATAGGAAGGGACGATTGGGGTTATCAGGATCCCGGAGTTATCGATCCACTAAATGGAGTAGATTTTATCGATAGCCTGAATGGAGCTATTGTTGGAGGAGAAGGGCTTATCCTAAAAACCGAAGATGGTGGAAAACACTGGAACATAATAAGACATCCCAAAAAAGTTAATCTCCTTTCCGTTAAAATGGTTAATAAAAAAGATATCTGGGCAGTAGGAGATTACGGAACTGTCCTTAGCTCGCATGATGGTGGCAAGACCTGGGTGGATTGTTCTTTATCGGAGGATGTCATTTTAAATGGGATATTTTTTCTTGATTCAAATAGAGGTTGGATTGTTGGCGAGCGGGGAACAATTTTACTAACGAAAGATGGAGGAACCACTTGGGTTAAGCAGGAGTTAGGGGATGGTGAGGATTATCTTTACTCGGTTTTGGTTTGGGGAACAAAAGGGGTTATCACTGGAGCTTGTGGAGTTGTTTACCTTTCGTCTGATGGAGGGGAAAATTGGGAACGTCACCAGCTAAAAGAATGCAAAAATCTCTTTAGTGCGGCTATAACCTCTGAGAATCAGATAATAGTAGTGGGAGATACCGGTTTGATTTTAAATCTTGCCTGGCAGCCGGGGAGGGAAATAGATTCCAAAAAAAGGTCCAAGGTAACTTATTGTTGGTTGAAAGATTTGAAGCCAATAAAAGAAAACAGCTATGTTACCTGTGGAAACCAGGGGGTATGTCTAATTAGCTCTGATAATGGGAGAAGTTGGAATTTTTTAAAATAAAGTTTTTGAACGAAGGAAAAATTCGATGAAAAAGGTGGTAGCTCAATTTGTTTTTAGACATCGCTGGTTATCAATGGTCATTGTGCTTCTTATAACTTTTTTCTGGGCATATCAGTTGAAAGATTTAGAGATCGTTACTCGATTTGATGACTTACTGCCCCAGAAACATCCTTATATCCAGGTCTACAATAAAGTAAATCAGGAATTTGGAGGAGCAAATTTTTTAATCCTTGCGGTAATGGTAAAAAATGGAGACATTTTCAATTACGATACCTTAAAAAAGATTCGGTCCATTACAGAAAAGGTGGATTTAATTCCTGGAGTAAACCATTATCAAGTAGAATCTATTGCGCACCGTAAGGTCCGAAGCATGGATATTTCTCCCGAAGGGATGTTAAGAACTGAGTTAATTATCCCAGTAGGAACTATCCCTCAGGAGACCGAAGAGTTAGCCAGGATAAAAGAGGCAGTCCATTCGACCGAGCATGTTTTTGGGAGGCTGGTTTCAGTGGACGACCAAGCAGCTTTAATCTCAATTGGTTTTTTTGAAGGAAAGTTAGATTACAAGGTAATTTTTAAAGCGATAAGGAAAATCGTCCTTGAGGAGGAGGATGGTAACCATACTATCCATGTAGCCGGACAACCGATGCTGACCGGTTGGATCTACTATTACCAATCGGAAATGTATCTTATATTTGCCTTAACTGGTATGATTATGGTCCTTCTTCTGCTCTATTACTTTCGAAAGATCCATGGGATTATTATCCCATTTATCTCTGCGGGGATAAGTGGAATCTGGGGACTGGGTTTTGCAGGTTTCTTGAATATTAACCTTGACCCTTTAATTCTGGTTATTCCGTTACTTATTTCGGCGCGGACGATTAGCCATTCGGTCCAGATGTGCGAAAGGTTTCAGGAGGTCTTTGAAGAGACTAAGGATATTAGATTTTCTGCCCAGAAAGCATTGGAAGACCTTTTTACCCCGGGGTTGATTTCAATTTTAACCGATGCTGCCGGCATCTTTGTGCTCACTATTGCTACTATCCGCCAGCTGGTGGTGTTAGGTTGCTTTTGCAGCTTTTGGTCCTTATCCAATATTTTTTCGGTATTAATCTTGGTCCCTATCCTTCTTTCCTTTATTCCCTTTAAGATGGAAGCTAAGGTCAAAAGAGGGATGGTTGATAAAGTGCTGCCAGTTATTGCACGGATTGCAGTGGGAAAACGATCCCGCTGGGTGGTGATGGGAGTAGCTGGAGTTATTACGGTTGGGGGGATATTGATGGGTTCGAAGATGCAGATCGGTGATATTCACCCTGGTTCTCCTCTACTATGGCCGGATTCTCCCTATAATCAAGATGTAAAGAAAATCAATGAAAAATTTTTTGGTGCCGATAAGCTGTGTATATTTATTGAAGGGGTAGAAGAGCCAGATTATTTAAAGAATCCCGAAAAAGCTTATTTAAAAAATCCCGCAGTGCTTAAGAATATTGAAGCCTTTCGAAAATTTATGGAGGAAGACCCTAAGTGTGGCGGGTCAATCGCATTAACGGATTTAGTAAAAGGAGTAAACAAAGTTTTTCACCAAAATGATCCGGAGTGGTTTTTGATTCCGGATGATCCGATTTCAGTCGGTAACTATATTTTTATGTATATGGCGGGATCAGCGGTCCCGGGATCTTTGGCCGAATTTACTGATTATAAGCTACAGAATGCTAACCTTACTTTTTTCTATAAGGACCATACCAATAAAACCGTAGAAAATGCGATAAACCGGGCGAAGGAATTTATCGAAAACCATTCAGAAGGGGTAAGATACCGGTTAGCTGGAGGAAATATCGGCGTTTTAGCGGCTACCAATGAAGAGATTGCTCGAGTGAACTGGGTAGCTTTACTGATTGTTTTTTTAATCACCTTTGTCTGCCTTCATATTTCTTATCGTTCTTTCAAGGTAAGCCTTCCTATTATCTATTCATTGCTAATAGCCAATTTTGTTGCGGTCATCTATATGATTTTTAAAGAGATTGGTTTAGATATTAATACCTTGCCGGTTGCTTGTCTTGGAGTAGGAGTGGGAGTAGATTATGCGGTCTATGTGATGGACCGAATAAAGCTGGAACTTGAATCCGGCTCAGTATCTCGGGAAGATGCAGTGCAGACCGCAATTTTTACTACTGGTCGAGCCGTAGCTTTTACTGCTTCTACCTTAATCGGTGGGATCATTGCCTGGTTTTTCTTATCTCATATTCGGTTCCAGGCTGAAATGAGTATTCTTCTTACTATTCTTATGTTTGTAAACATGCTGGGAGGGATTTTATTTATCCCTTCGCTGGTTATTATCCTTAAACCTCGATATGGAATAAAAAACAGGAATATTAATAACATCTTATCGGGAAAAGCGCGGTAATGATGGAACTATGATTGGTAGTTAAGGGAAATTAGAATCAAATATGTCTATCAAAATGAAAGGGGGTGAAAAGAATTTCTCAAATTAATGAGATAGTTAGTAAAAAAAGAGAATGTTATGTATGTTAGGAAAGGAGGTAAAAATGGGAGGGAAAAACTGGGTATTAATATCGGTATTTATTTTTGGGTTTATTTTTGAGAATAGTGCTTCGGCCACCATATTTCTGGATGGGAATAGAATTGAAGCCGAAGGAATTCTCTATCACCAATCTATTTGGAGAAGCGCTAATCTTCATCACGAATATAATTACATTCAGGGAAGAAACCAGCTGGACCTGAAAGTTCTTTTTCATATGGTGGGGGAAAATGGCTATGTAAAACCATTTGGAATCATTGATGGGATCGATTTACGGCTTATTGGCCGGGGGTTTTATGATAGTGTTTATGATGTTACCAATGATTGGGGATCAGCAGGGGGTTTTTTTAGTGGGCACCTTGAAAATGGTATAAGAAATAATATCGAAAAGTATGTGGACTTACGCGAGGCTTATGTAGATATATTTATGGGTCCTTTGGCATTGAGGGTAGGAAAACAGCAGATTGTATGGGGAAAGACTGATTTTTTTAGACTTCTCGATATCATTAATCCATTAGATTATAGCTGGCACTTCTTTTTTGAAAGTTTTGATGATATTCGCATTCCCCAAAAAATGGCTAAAGCCTTATTATCCGTTGGTGATTTAGGACCATTTAGAGATGTGAGCTTAGAATTTGTGGTTAACCCGCGTGATTTTAACTCCACCAATTTGGGTCATTTTGGTATGCCCTGGGCTTTAGCTCCCGCAGGTTTTGAATTGTATAAGAAGAATAAACCTTTTGATGAACCCCAATATGGGGGAAGAATCCAGGCTCGAATCGGCGGATTTAGCTTTACTATAAACGATTATTATACCTTCCAACAAGATCCGGTTTTCAGCCTTGCGAAAGGTGCTTTAACTTACCCCCGGATTAATGTCTTAGGAGGAGCGATAGACTATTATGATAATTTCAGTAAAAGTGTGCTTAGACTGGAATTAACCTATGTTAAAGATAAAAAGATGGGGGTTGATTTTACCTCGCCTTATTTGCTTGAATTTTTGACTAATCACCCTACTGGGAGAGCAGAGAAAAAAGAGATAAAATATTGTATCGGCATTGACCGACCTACCTGGATTAGATTTTTGAACCAAAAGCAGACCTTTTTCTTGAGTGGTCAGCTGTTTATGACTCACATTTTAGACTGGGAAAAGGCTATTACTGATGATGGTGTCCCTACCCGGAAAAGGGGGCATCCCATTGTTACTATTTTAACTAATACCACTTATATGAACGGCCGGTTAACCCCTCAGATATATTGGACGTGGGATGTCCAGTCGAGGAATAGCCACATAATCGGGCCATCAATCCAATATTTAATTTCGAACTACTTCAACGTAAAACTTGGATCAAATTTATTCTGGGGACAGAAAAAAGCCCGTTATACTTATTTTGGTGCCTATAAAGATTATGATGAATTGTATATAAGAGTGCAATTCAATTTTTAAATTCTCGGTTAAAAATTTACGCTTTTTAAGGAGGTATATTATGGAGAAAGGAATTAAAGAGGGATTATATGCCTTTACTATAGTGCTTATTTTGGTTGTTTTAAGTTTTAATGTTTCCTTAGTGTTTGCCCAAGTAAAAACGGGAGAGTTAATTGATGCAAATAACTGGCAAAAGGCAGCAGATTTACTACCCCCTCCAGTGATTGAGATGCTAAAAACTCATGGTCTGGTCATTAAGGTGGGAGAATCAAAAGATTATCCTTTCCCTTCAGAATTTGTGGAAGCAACAAAAAAATATGCGGGAACAGCAAAATTAGAAGACAATCTTTTGGGGTATCAGGCTGGTCTTCCTTTCCCCGAGATCAATCCTAAAGATCCCAATGCGGGCATCAAAATCGCCTGGAACTATCAGTATCATTGTGAACCTGAGCAGCGCTATTTTCCCAAGGCAACCTTTGTCTGGAATAATAAAAATGGTGCGATCGAAAGGACCGCCACTTTAGCTGACCGAAAGTTGCTTTACGTGGGGAGAACTATGACTCCCCCTATTCCCGAGTTGCCCAATCCGGATGGGATAATCTATAAAGAACTTTTACAACTTTATGATCCCAAAGACGTAGCTGGTATCGGATTTCTTCAGATAAGATATAAATCAGAAAAAAAGGATGATGATACCTGGGCCTATGTACCCGCATTGCGGCGAGTGCGGCGCATGTCAGCGGCGCAACGAACTGATGCTTATATCGGAACTGATATTGCAATTGAAGATTTTTATGGGTTTTCGGGAAAAATTACCGAATTTGATTGGAAGTTTATTACCCGAAAAAAAGTTTTAGCAATAAGAGATACCGAAAGGCAGCCGGCTACTTTCGGCGGACCGAAATATAAATGGTGTCCACTAGATATGCCCTGGCAGGCAAGGGAGGTCAATATAGTAGAGGTTATTTCTAAATTAAAATCCCACCCCTATAGCAAAAGGATTATTTATCTTGATGCTCAATGGGCGGATTGTTTCTATTCTGAAATTTATGATAAAAAAGGTGAATTTTGGAAGCTTTGGATTCAGCCCTGGTACTGGTGGCCTCAACACCGATTGTTTACTTATCCCGCCTCGGATATGATTGATTTTCAGGCACTTCATGCTACCACGGTGCCTACCATTTGTGAACCTAAAGGTACCTATGGTCCGGATATGTTTACTATCGATGCCTTAGAAAAGGTGGGAAGATGATAGGCTGAGTTTAATTTTAAAATGAAGTGATGATCTTTGAAAACTGAATAAAATTTAGATAAGTAGGGAGGGAGGAAGGGATACCAGACGGCAAGGAATAAATTATAGGGCGCTTTTCTATGACAAAATGGATCTTATTCTTTGGTAGTGGGGGGGTAAGAGGCGCTACAGTAGCTGATTATATCTTACTATAATACTTAGGAACTTTATTATCACCTCCAACTTTTACTATTCTCCCATTTTGCAGTAAAAATTCGATATGCGCGCATATTTCCAGGATTGCCAGCAGTTTATTAAAATCTGGAACTTCTGGTTGAGCAAAAACTCCGGGTTGGAAAAGGTTGAAATACTCTACAGTTATTTCATAAATACTCTTTGCTTTCCTGCTGATTGTTTCAATGTCCTTGAGCCGGGTTAAGTGAAACGCTTTAATCTCAGCTAATCGTTTATTAATCGGAAAAACATCTTCGCCATGACCGGGTAAGGCATATAGCTCTTTTTTTTGAGCAAGGTAGCTTATTTTAGTTAGGGAGTTAAAATATACTGCTAATCCGTTTCCTCGTTTCGAGCAGATAGGGGATTGATGAGGAGTGATATGGGAGAGGAGGTGGTCTCCGACAAAGAGAAAATCTCCTACTTCTAAACAGATGGCTCCGGGAGAATGCCCTGGAGTATGGTAGACTTGGTATCCATCAATAATTTTTTCTCCATCCTGGATAGAAATTATAGGCTGGTTTATGGGTTTTGGTTTGAGCGCCTCAAAATCATTTCGCCAGACTTCGATCAATCCCTTTCGGAGGGAATCGGGAATTCCGGTTTTTTTGAGCAATTGGTTGATGTGGATAAGGTTACTGGTAATAGTAGGAGTATAGTTTTTTATATATTCGCTATCAGCCTTATGGACATAAACATTTTTTTCTTTAAATTCTTCATTACCTAACATTCCGAAATGGTCCACATGTCCATGGGTAATGACAATATTCTTTACTTCCTTAAAAGTAATGGTTTCGTGAAATTCTTTTTGGATGGTTTCGAACCCATTGGCTAAAATTTTATTCCCTCGTTTGCTGTCAATTCCAGTATCGACTAAAAATGATAATCGGTCTATTACCAGGTAAACATTGGTGATATGGCTGGGATAACACTCCACCGGAATCCGGTAAACTCGGACTCCGCCGCAGCGATAGCAACGAATATTTTTTTCTTCGATAATCTCCATCTCATTTTTCACCCTTCCAGGAAGTCTTTGGTTCTGGTAAGGGTGGTTTCCTTTTGGTTTTTAGTTAACTAATTTGTTGCGGGCACAGGTTCATCCGGAGCAACTCCGTATTTTCGTTTTCTTGCCCGTCCCCACCAACAGCCACCAAAGGTTACTGCCAGCTCGATTTTTTGAAAAAATTTTGCAATCTTATTCCCCTTGCGGGCGGGGACACAAATAGGGCAACCAATTTCGCAAAAATCAGGGTCATTGGGATGGAGAATCGGCATTTTCCACCCTTTCCAGCCGTATTTTTTTTCCGCCATAGCTATTCCCTCCTCAATTTGTTGTTAAAACAAAAGAAGCTTGGTTAGCTTATTTCCAATTCGCGCACAAATATGTTTGCCGAACTTACCATCTCCCAACAGACATCAGGGAATTGATTTTTTTTTCGTTCTTTAAGAACCACCGTCTGGTAAAAAACTGGCGTCCCATCCGGCAACCCAAGTAATTCCGCATCTTCACCGGTGCAGAGATAAGGGAAAAGAGACTCAGTAATTTTTAGAGGGGTAGATTCCATCCACTTAGCTAAATTTACGATTATGTCCCGGGGAGGGGTGTTTTTTTCAAGGGAAATCCGTCGCATCCAATGCTGAGTAAAATAATAGGTTACCAGCGCTTTAAAATCCAGCTTTTTTCTAAAAACAAACCGAACATATATTTTATAAATATGCTCTTCAGAAGAAGATTTATCAAGTTTTAAAAGTTGGGTTACTCGGGGATTAGGTGGTATCCATTCGGCCGAAATAATGTCGGTCAGAGCGTTTTCTACTTCGGGTAAAGTATCCTTGGAGGTAATGATTACTCCCAGGTCAAAAAGACGAAAATCTACATTTTCCGGAACTATAGTCCCCCAACCCTGTTTTCTATTCAAAAGCCCTTCTCTTTCCAATAATTCTAGGCTCTTTCGAATACTGGTTTGGGATACCCCGTGCTCTCGGGCTAATTCTTCAATCGAGTTTATTTTTGTGCCTTTGGGGATGACTCCAGTGATAATGTCGTGCTTAAGTTTGGAATACAATCGAAAAAACAGAGGTATATTTTGGTCGACTGCCATTCAAATTGCTCCTTATTGGTTTTAAAAATCTAAGTGGTTAAAAATAAAAAAATAATTCAAAAATAAAAAATCTGCTAAAAATGATAATTTTTTCTTGACAAAATGTCAAGAAAAAATTAGTCTGTATATAGACCAATAGACTAAATGACTATATATTAGAAAATTTAAACTTAAAAAACCAGGGGTAAAAATATCCGGTACCCCTAAAAAAATAAAGATAACCTATCCTTTAAGAAAGGAGAAAAGTCATGCAAACTGCAAGTTTGAAAGTAGCGAAGCAGGCAAGTCCGTTGGAAGAACTTTTAAATCTTCCTCTGCGGAGTAACAACCCTTATATCCAGGAGTGGAAAGCAAAAGGGAATAAGGTGATTGGGTATGTTTGTAGTTATACTCCGGAAGAACTTATTTATGCAATTCCGGGAGTAGGGGGGACGAGGATAATGCCGGTGCGAATTGGTGGGGTGGGTTGTACTCATACGGAAGAGGCAGACACTTTAATGTACCGGTATATTTGCACATTTACCCGCTCTACGCTTCAGTTAGCTTTGGATGGGGAATATAATTATCTTGACGGCGTAGTATTCAATAGTTGTTGTGAGCATATGCGGCGGTCGTATGAATTCTGGCGGGATTTAGTTCGGCCGAAGATTATTACTATGGTTTCTGTTCCTCGAACTTGTCATTCCGAAACTGAGTTTAGGTGGTATCATGAGGAATGCATAAACATGATGGAAGAGATTGGGAAAGTCTGGGGGCTAAATCCACTTCCGGATCAACTCCTCAATGCGGTGAAAACTTATAATCGCTATCGGCAGTTAATGATGGAAGTTTATCGTTTACGAGCGCTCAAAAAGCCGAAGCTTACTGGTTCAGAGGCATTTAAGATTATGCAGGCCGGTTTTAATCTGCCGAAGGACTTGTTTAACGAGAAGCTGGAGATGGCTTTAGAAGAACTAAAGGCTCGACCGGGGATAACTGATTACCGAGCGCGGGTATTGTTAGCAGGTAGTTATACTGATGACCCTTCGTTGGTAGATACTATTGAGAGCACTGGAGCGTTGGTAGTAAGTGATTCATTATGCACGGGAAGAAAATTTGTGGATAATTTAGTAGATGAAAGCAGCAGTGATTTAGTGGAGGCAGTGGCGCGGCGGTATTTTTCCCGGATTACCTGTCCCCGGATGATGGAGGATCCGGAGGAAAGGATAAACTTTGTGAAGAAGCTGGCGAAGGAAGCAGAGGTTGATGGGATAATTTTTCAGCATATTACTTTCTGTGATATTCACAATATTGAGAATATTATTGAGAGTGAGGCGATTGCCCGAGCCGGCATCCCTACGCTTAAACTCGAGCGCGAGTATAATGCAGCGGACACTGGCCGACTCAAAACTCGGGTGCAGGCATTTTTGGAAAAAATTGGCAAATAACCTTTTATTAGAAGGAGGATTAAATTATGAAAAACAATAGTTCGCTGATAAAGTATGATTACTTACGCCGGCTCAATGTAACTTGTGATTTACTTCGGGTTGCCTTATCGTCCGGCGCTCAGACCTTACCGGAGTTGGTGGCTAACTGGCCGCAAATCAAAGCTGAGCTTATTAAGGAACATGATGAGGAGTATGTCCAACACCTTTTTGAACTGGTGTTTCCAGAAGTAGCCGAAGCCTTATTAAATCCGAAACATCTTCAGCCTACCATTAAGTTTGCTATCGCTTTGAAAAAGTATGTATTAGATTTAGGGAAATATTTAGATGAGGGCAAACCAGTAGTTTATAACTGGCCTACTTTTACTCCCGAAGTCTGGTATGCGATGGGGGTTGTTCCGGTCTTTCCGTTCGAAGCTTTTGCTGGTTTACTTTCTGGACTTTATACTGATGGCCTTGAAGCTGAAAATGATGAAGCCGAAAAGCAAGGTTTTGCTTTCCATATCTGTAGCTTTACCAAAGGTCCGATTAAAGCGATAGAAGTAGGAAAACTTCCAAAGCCGGATTTAATTATCAAAAACAGTTCTCCTTGTGATTCCAGTAATCTTAACTATCAATATGCCGCATATGTTAATAAATGTCCGTTACTGATTCTTGATTCTCCTTACTATACCAATCAGCGTGCTCTCAAATATTATGTTCAAAATGTTCGGGAGATGCTGGAAGAAGGGCAGAAAATAACCGGGATGAAACTTGATGTGGATAAACTCCGTTATCATTGTGAAATCAGTAATCGGCAAATGAAGTATATGTATGGGTTGCAAAGATTACGCAAAGAAGTTCCCTGCCCAGATCCCGGGATGATGAGGTTCCTGGATTTTGGAACGCTGGTATTGTGTGGGCATTCTGATCTTGTTCCAGCTTATCTTGAGCAGCGTTATAAAGAAGTGAAGGAGCGTCATGAGCGGGGAGAAACCTTTTTGCCGCCGGGGAAAAAGGAAATTCGCACCTTATGGTCCTGGGGATGGGTCGCAAACATGTTTTATTTGCCCCATTGGCTGGAAGAGACCTTTGGCTCAACCTATATGGAATGTCAGCTTTCTTACCTTCCGGAAGATATTACTGGATTTGTAGATACTACTAATTTGGATACTATGCTGGAGGGATTAGCCCGAAGGTCGATGAATTTTGTTATGCACCGAACCGCAATGAGCTATTCCGATATTTGGGTCAATGACTTTGTTACCATTGCGCGATCCCACAAAGTAGATGTGGCAATATTTGGGGGTAACCGGGCGTGTAAGCATGCCTGGACGCTTTGTAAGATTTTAAGTGATGCTCTTCAGGAACAGCTTGGTATCCCGACCCTGGTGTGGGAACACGATGTTTGTGACAAGCGATTTATGCCGCACAGCAAGATAAAAGAACTGCTTACGGAGTTTTTCACCACCGTTGCGCAATAGAGGGGAAGGCATAAAAAAGTTTTGGGATAATTTAAAGTGTTTAGTTAAGGGGAGAAGATGTTATGATTTTAGGATGCGATATTGGGACTGCTTTAACCAAAGGAGTGATTTTAGCTGAAGGGGAATATATTTTTGGTACATCAGTTCTGACGCGGGCTAATGCCGAGAGAGCCTTTGAAGATTTACTGGAAGCGATTCGAAGGGAAAGAGGATTTAAATTAGATGATTTTAAGGAAGTGGTTATTACGGGGTGGGGGGAAGGTCGGATAAGGTTACCCCATCGGTCGGAGCCGACGATGAAGTGTATTGCTCAGGCAGCGATTTGGGATTTACCCAGTTGTCGGTTTGCGTTGTGTTTAGGGGCGCAGCAGAGTTCAGCTTTGATTTTAAATGATCGGGGTAAGGTATTAGATTACCGGATAAACGACAAATGTGCGGCGGGAGCGGGTAGATTTTTAGATATAATTTTTGAGGCGTTAGAGACTACTCCGGAGGAGTCAGCGGATATAGCCCGCAGTGCGGACAAAAAGATAGCGATGAGCAGTCAGTGTGCGGTTTTTGCTGAAAGTGAGGTAGTAAGTTTAGTAAATGATGGAGAATCAGTGGCAAATATTTTGGAAGCGATTTTTCGGTCGTTAGTTTCGGGAGTGGTAGCGCTTTCCAAGCGTCTTCCGATAAGGGGGGAGATAATTGTTGGGGGAGGGTTAGCGAACAATTTGCGGATAGTAGAACTTTTGGAGGAAGGGCTGGGCAAAAAAGTAAAAGTATTTCGATTAGGGCCTAGTTTTATTGCTGCGATGGGGGCAGCATTAAGTGTTAATGGAGGTGTAAGATGATATTTGCCGGAGTTGATGTAGGGTCAATGAGTGCCGAAGCGGTTTTGTTAGACGAAAAGGGGATAATTGCCTATTCAATAATAGTAGTTAAGCCCAATCCGGTGCAGTCAGCGACCATCGTAATGGAGGATGTATTGAAGCAAAGTGGGGTTAAGCTGGAAGACATAGCTTTTTGCGTAAGCACGGGTTATGGTCGGGAGCGGATACCGTTTGCGCAGCACAATGTATCGGAGATATCCTGTCATGGGAAGGGTGCGGTATGGGTGAATTCGAAGATTCGGACGATAATTGATATTGGGGGACAGGACTGCAAAGTGATTCGGGTAGATGGAGATGGGAATTTAGTAGATTTTGTAATGAATGACAAATGTGCGGCGGGGACGGGGAGGTTTTTGGAAGGGATTGCCAAGACCTTTGGGATGCATGTATCGGAACTGGGGGCATTGGCATTAAGGGGGGTAAATCCGGTACCGATAAATAGTATTTGCACAGTTTATACCAATTTTGATGTTATGTGTTTTTTGGCAGATGGTTGGTCGAAGGAAGATATTGCCTTAGGGGTGGCTAATGTTTTAGCGAAAAGGCTGGTAACGTTGATTAACAAAGTTGGATTGGAGGAAGAAATTTGTGTAAGTGGTGGGGTAGCCAAGAACCAGGGAGTAGTTCGGGCGTTGGAGCAGGCGATAGGAAAGAAAGTGCAAAGTCTTCCGGTAGATCCCCAGATTGTAGGGGCATTAGGGGCAGCGATATTTGCGATGGAGCGGTATAGAATTTTAGGAGAGAGGAAAAAGGTTGCAACCAATTGAAGGGAAGGAAGGAAGGCGGGGAGATATAGTGGTGGTAGGGGGTAAGGGGGGAGTAGGTAAGACCTCAATTTCAGCGATGCTGGTAAAGCTGTTTTTGAGGGAGGGAAAAAGTTTTTTAGTGATTGATGCAGATCCAGTAATAAGCCTGGCTTATGCTCTGGGGGAGAAGCCCAAGCGGACGATTGGTGATTATCGGCAAGGTTTAATTGAAAGTTCGGAGGAACAGCAATCAGTATTTAAGAAGCCGCTTAAAGCAATTATCCGGGAGATGCTGGTTCAAAGTCAGAGGGGGTATGATTTGCTGGCTTTGGGACGTTCGGAAGGGAAGGGGTGTTTTTGCGGGATCAATGATATGTTAAGGTATGCGATTGAGTCATTGTGCGGGGAATATGAGATTACGCTGATTGACTGTGAGGCCGGGATTGAGCAAGTTAATCGGCGGGCAGTTCATCGGATTGACAAACTAATTTTAGTGACTGACACTTCCCAGCGGGGGGTGGCGGCTTTAGCCCAGATAAGGGATATTGCGGTAAAATATAATGAAGGTCATCCGCTGGAGGTTAAGGTAATAGTGAACCGGATTCGGAATGAAAGTGAAGATAGGCGGGTAAGGGCGATTGCCGCCGAATTTGGTTTGGAGGTAGTTGGTTATATACCCGAAGACCCAATTGTTCGAGAATACAATTTGAGAGAACAGCCGTTACTGGATCTACCTGATAATTCTCTGGCTTTGCAAGCCTTAAATGAGATAATGCGCAAGTTTTATACCTAATTCTCTGGGAACCTTGAGATATAATATATAAATCACATTATTGAGGGGGCAATATAATGGATTATGTTGAGGAAATGGTCCAAAAAAACAAAAATATTGATTTAACAAAACAAGCAGCTTTCAGTTTGGCTTCTGCCATTATGATAGATATTGTCTGGGGAAGGGCAGCATATGAAGTGCTTGACGAAAAAAAGGCACATAAAGTTTTTTCCAAAGCCTGGACTTTGTTAGGAGAATACTCTGGTAAGGTTATGCAGATGGAACTTGGACTTGCCCGGGTGACCAGCTTTGACGAATTAAAGACTATTATTAAGTCCGCCTATCAATCCTGGCTTTTACCTTTAGATATTATTGAAGATAATGAAAAAATTTTTAAATATCAGGTTATGGCTTGTCCGTTTCCATTTTATGGGGTAGGATTATTTGAAGTAGAAGAAGGAGATCATACTTGTGTCCTCTGGAAAGAAGCAAGCCCTATCTGGCTTAACGGTATTATCAAACAGGCGGGATTATCCGGGCAGTATCGGGCAAATATCGATTCGGCAATTTGTTGCGGAGACAAAACCTGTTTATTGACGGTAGAACGGGTAAAAGGATAAAGTTTACATTTTTTATCAATTATTATAAAACAAATGTTTGTTGATTTAATTAAAAATTTGGAACCCCCTGACGGAAGGAGGAATTTCGATGCGTGAGGTAGTTATTGTAAGTGGAGTTAGAACGGCAATCAGTGATTTTGAAGGAGAGCTTCGAGATGTTTCCGCACTCGAGCTGGGGAAAATTGTAATTTTAGAGGCGATTAAACGCGCCGGAATAACAAAAGAAGATGTCGATGAGGTGATTATGGGAAATGTCCTTCCGGGTGGATTAGGGCAGAATCCTGCTCGCCAGGCAATGCTTATGGCTGGGCTTCCTGTTGAGGTCGGGGCATTAACGATTAATAAGGTCTGTGGTTCGGGTTTAAAGGCAGTGATGGTGGCAGCTCAGGCGATTATTGCCAATGATGCCGATGTAATTGTTGCCGGAGGAATGGAGAATATGTATCTTGCTCCCTATTATCTTCCTAAAGCCCGGAGTGGTTACCGGCTTTGGGATGGAAAATTAATTGATGGGATGGTTCATGATGGATTATACGACATTATCGCTGAATATCATATGGGAGTGACTGCGGATAATGTAGCGAAGCGATTTAATGTAAGTCGGGAAGATCAGGATAAGTTTGCTTTCAATTCCTATCAAAAATCTAAGAAAGCAGAAGCAGAAGGAAGATTTAAAGAGGAGATTATTCCAATTGAGGTTCCCCAGCGCAAAGGTGCACCTTTAATTTTTGATCGCGATGAAGCTTATCAGCGGGAAACAAGTTTAGAAGCATTAGCAAAACTACCTCCTGCTTTCCAGAAGGATGGTACTGCTACTGCGGGAAATTCTTCCAAGCTAAGTATTGGGGCTGCTGCTACGGTGGTTATGGGAAAAGATAAAGCGGATAAATTAGGAATAAAACCTATGGCGAAAATTATTGCCCAGGGTTCTGCCGGTATTGCTACTGATATTGTAGTAGCTGCTCCTATAAACTCTATACCCAAAGTATTGAAAAAAGCTGGTTTAGAGCTGAAAGAAATTGACTTGCATGAAATTAATGAAGCTTTCTCCTCTTCTACTTTGGCGGTAATGCGGGAGTTAGGAATTGATGAATCAATAGTCAATGTGAAAGGGGGAGCAGTTTCTCAGGGACACCCGATTGGTGCCAGTGGAACAATTCGGTTAGTGACCCTTCTTTATGCAATGAAAGATGTAGGAGCTAAACGAGGAATGGTAAGTTTATGTTTAGGAGGAGGGGAAGCGGTAAGTATGATCATTGAGCGTATGTGATAGATACGAGGGTAAAGTTTATTTATGGAGGTATAAGAGATGAAGATTGAAACAATAGCAGTGATTGGTGCTGGGCAGATGGGAAATGGAATTGCCCAGGTAGTGGCTCAAGCTGGTTATAATGTTATTATGAATGATATTAATCAGGAATTTGTGAATCGGGGGTTGGATACTATCAGTAAAAATTTAGACCGACAAGTAAAAAAAGAGAAAATCACCCTTGCCGAGAAGGACCAGATATTAACCCGGATCCGAACCTCAATTCAAATTAATGATGCCGCTGAAGCAGATTTTGTGATTGAGGCGGTTTTAGAAAAAGAGGAATTGAAAAGAGAAATTTTTAGTAAATTAGATAAACTCTGCCGGGAAGAAGTAATTTTAGCTAGTAACACCTCATCTATTTCCATAACCCGGATTGCAGCAGCTACTAAGCGACCAGATAAAGTAATTGGGATGCATTTTATGAATCCGGTTCCGGTAATGAAATTAGTAGAAATAATTCGCGGTATTGCTACTTCGGAAGAAACTTTTGTTATTACCAAGGAGCTTTCAGAAAAATTTGGTAAAACGGTAGTAGAATCAAAAGATTTTCCTGGTTTTATTGCTAATCGGGTATTTATGCCGATGATTAACGAAGCAATTTATACTTATTATGAAGGAGTAGGGAGTATAGAAGGTATCGATACGGTAGCAAAGTTGGGATTTAATCAACCGATGGGACCCTTTGAATTAGCTGACTTAATTGGGCTGGATGTGGTTTTAGCTATTTTAGAGACACTTTATGAGGGTTTTGGTGATCCCAAGTATCGTCCTTGTCCGCTATTACGGCAATATGTTGATGCGGGTTATTTAGGCCGAAAAACTGGAAGAGGCTTTTATGTTTATAATAAATAACTCCGGAGCTAACGGATACTGGGAAGCTATGGGACGATAATTTTTACTAAAGGAGGTTAATTTATATGCCTAAAGCCAAGAAGTTAGGGCGGGAGGTAGCGATAGTAGGTGTGGGGATGTCGAAGTTTGGGGTATTTCCGGACAAGACGACGCGGGATTTATTTGTGGAGGCATTTCAAGATTTAAAGCAATCGGTAGACAAGGGGTTTGATCCGAAAGAGATTGAAGCCTGTTATATTGGTAATTTTACCAGTGATTTATTTGAGGGGCAATGTCACACTGCCCCGATTATGGCAGATTGGGTAGGTCAGATTCCCAAGCCAGCCACGCGGATTGAGAATGCGTGTGCCAGTGGGGGGATAGCGTTACGACAGGGGTTAATTGCGATTGCCTCAGGGTTATTTGATATTGTGCTGGTTGGGGGGACGGAGAAGATGAGCAATCTTCCCACGGAGAAAGTAACAGATGCTTTAGCAGCGGCAGGGGATGTTCTTTATGAGACCAATTGTGGGCTTACCTTTCCGGGGCTTTATGCGACGATGGCCAAAGCGCATATGGAGAGGTATGGGACTAAAGCTGAGCATCTTATGAAAGTAGGGATAAAGAATCATCGGAATGGGGCATTAAATCCGAAGGCGCAGTTTAATATGTCGATTGCGGATATTATGCGGAGCAAACAGGAGAAGGCACGAAAGGAGGGGAAGCCGGTTCCTCAGTGGGAGGATGAGATGTCATTTATGAAAGATGATTTGGGGAATCCGGTAATTGCCTGGCCGTTGCGGTTATTTGATTGTTCGCCGATTACTGATGGGGCGGCATGTATTTTACTGGTAGCAGGGGAGATAGCGCGTAATTTTACTTATCATCCGGTATATATTATTGGGACGGGGCAGGGGAGTGATCATTCTTTACCGGAGCGGGAGGAATTGACTTCATTGCGGGCGATAAAGGAGGCAGCGAAGCAGGCGTATGAGATGGCAGGAGTTGGGCCGAAAGATATTGAGGTAGCGGAAGTGCATGATTGTTTTACGATTGCGGAGATAATGGCGATTGAGGATTTAGGGTTTTTTCCGGCTGGGGAGGGGCCGAAAGCGATTGATGAGGGACTAACTGGTCGAGAAGGTCCCAAGCCGGTTAATCCTTCTGGGGGGTTAAAGGCGAAGGGTCATCCGATTGGGGCATCTGGGGTAGGGCAGGTAGTAGAGATATTTCATCAGTTACGGGGTGAGGCCGGGTTGCGGCAGATTCCGGGGGTAAGGATTGGTTTAACGCACAATGTAGGGACGACGGGAGGTTCTGGGGTAGTGCATATTTATGAAAGGAGGGATTAGGTGATGGGATTTAGCAGTGCAGAATTTTATAATTATTTAGAGGGCAAGAAGTTTATGGGGACGAGATGTAAGGCATGTGGGAAGGTATATCTTCCGCCGCGGCCGATATGCATTGAATGTTTTTCAGAAAGGATGGAGTGGGTGGAGTTATCGGGGAAGGGGAGATTGCTTACTTTTACCTGTATTAGTGTAGGGCCGAGTTTTATGGTAGAGTTAGGTCATGATCGGAAGAATCCCTATTGTTGTGGGATAGTGAAGTTAGCGGAGGGTCCGCAGGTAAGTGGGCAGATATTGGGGGTTAATCCGAAGGAGCCGGAGAAGATTAAAGTAGGAAGTCTGGTGAAGGTAGAATTTCTTAAGAAAGATGAAGGAGAAAAGAAGCGATACTGGTTAGGTTTTAAAGTGGAAGGGTGAAAGGAGGCTATATGGAGATTACCAATATTGGAGTAATTGGGGCGGGGATTATGGGAGCAGGGATTGTTCAAGTTTGTGCCCAGGCAGGTTATCAGGTAGTGATGCGAGATATTGAGGAGCGTTTTGTTGCTAAGGGAATGAAAGTCATTAAGGAGAATTTAGAGCGGATGGTAAAGAAAGATAAACTTACGGAAGAGGAAGCGGTTGCTATTCAAAGAAGGATAAAAGGCACGGTGCAATTAGAAGATGTTGGGGAGTGTCAGTTAGTCATCGAAGCAATAATTGAAAACCGGGAACTTAAGAAAAATCTTTTAAGAGATTTGGATCGAATCTGTGATTCTAAGGCAATTTTAGCTTCTAATACATCATCCTTAAGTATTACTGAGTTAGCTTCATTTTCGAATCGGCCGAAGAATTTTGTTGGGCTTCATTTTTTTAATCCTGTTCCAGTGATGCAGTTAGTGGAGATAATTCGGGGATTGGAGACCTCAGAGGAAACAGTAGAATTCGCAAAGGGAGTGGTAAAAAGGATTGGGAAGACCGGGATTGAAGTAAAAGACTCACCGGGTTTTGCGGTAAACCGGATTTTGGTGCCGATGTTAAATGAAGCAGTTTATGTATTAATGGAAGGGGTAGCCAGTCGGGAAGATATTGATAATGGGATGAAGTTAGGATGCAATCATCCTATTGGCCCTTTGGCGCTTCTTGATTTGATTGGATTAGATACCATTTTGGCAGTGATGGAAAGTTTTTATGCTGAGACCGGAGATCCCAAGTATCGACCTTGTCCACTTTTAAGGCAGAAAGTGCGAGCTGGGCATTTAGGCCGGAAGAGCGGAAGAGGATTTTATGAGTATTAAGGAGGAATAATTATGAGTGCAGCGGGAAAAGTTGATTATGAAGTTAGGGGAAGAATAGGAGAGATTATAATTGATCATCCTCCGGCTAATGCGCTTAACCAGAATACCTTAGGTTCATTACTGGTTGCTCTTCAGGCTTTAAACTCCAACAACTCAGTAGGGGTAGTGATAATTAAAGGAAAAGGGGACAAATTTTTTGCTGGTGGTGCAGATATTAATGAATTTGAAGCACTAAATGAAGAAACAGGTAAGGTATGGATTCAATTTTGGCATGAAGTTTTTGGGAAAATTCATTATTCCCCCAAAATTTATATTGCGGCAATCAATGGATATGCATTAGGGGGTGGATGTGAGTTAGCGTTAGCTTGTGATCTAAGGGTAGCAGGGGAAAATGCCAAATTAGGGCAGCCGGAAGTAAATTACAGTATTATTCCTGGTGCGGGTGGTACTCAGCGCTTACCCCGGATAGTAGGGGTAGGAAAAGCGAAAGAACTTATATTTACTGGGGATATTATCAGTGCCGATGAGGCGTATCGTCTGGGGATAGTAAATCGGGTAGTACCAGCAGAAAAGCTTAATGAAGAGGTGGAAGCTTTAGCCCAAAAGATATTAAGCAAAGGACCAATAGCGCTTCGGTTAGCGAAAGAGGCGATTAATGCCGCGATGGAATTGCCATTAAAAGAAGGGTTAAAGCGGGAAATTGAGTTATTCAGCCGTGCCTGTGGCACTGAAGATAAAAATGAAGGTGCCCGGGCATTTTTAGATAAACGAGCACCCCAGTTTAAAGGAAAATAAATTCAATAAGAACTAATTGATTACCAATCGTCAATTTTTTAAGATAGAGGTTAGTAATATGGTGATGGAAGAGATTTATCAGCCGAAAAACAAGGTTAGGTTTGTTACTGCCACATCATTATTTGATGGGCATGATGCTGCGATTAACATTTTTCGGCGGATTTTGCAAGCCAGTGGGGCAGAGGTAATACACTTAGGCCACAATCGTTCAGGTCGGGAGATAGTGGAAGCAGCGATAGAAGAGGATGTGCAGGGGATAGCAGTAAGTTGTTATCAGGGTGGGCACATGGAGTTTTTCAAATACATAATTGATCTTTTGCGGGTGGAGGGAGCGAGTCATATTAGGGTATTTGGGGGAGGTGGGGGAGTGATAATTCCGGAGGAGGCGCGGGAGTTAGAGGAGTATGGAGTGTGCAAGATATTTACTCCGGAAGATGGTCGGGTAATGGGGCTTAAAGGGATAGTGAATTATATGCTTGAGCAGACAGATTTTCTTACTTTTGATGGTGAGCCGGAGAAGCTGGTTAATGAGCTTGCTCCGGAGAGGAAGCGAGTTATTGCTAAAGTGATAAGTGCGGTAGAATATTTCAAGGCATTAGAGGATGGTCATTTAGCGAAGCTGCGAGCTGAGATAGAAAAGCGGCTTAAAGGGGGTAAAGTTCCGGTAGTAGGGGTAACCGGGACTGGGGGTTCGGGGAAGTCATCACTTACCGATGAGTTAGTGCAGCGTTTGCTTAATGATATTAGTGAAGTTAAAGTTGCCATTCTTTGTGTTGATCCATCGAAGCGGAAGGGAGGGGGGGCATTATTAGGGGATCGGATTCGGATGAACTCTATTGACAATCCGCGGGTATATATGAGGTCATTAGCGACGCGGGCTTCACGGAGTGAGTTAGCGGGGGCGATTGGGGAAGCGATTCAAGTACTTAAGGCAGCAGGATTTGATCTTATATTTTTAGAGACGGCGGGTATTGGGCAAGGTGACACCCAGGTAACGAATTTTGCGGATGTATCGATTTATGTGATGACCTCGGAGTATGGGGCGGCGACGCAGTTAGAGAAGATTGATATGCTTGATTTTGCGGATTTAATAGCGATTAACAAATTTGATCGGAAAGGGTCGGAGGATGCCTTACGGGCAGTGCGGAAGCAATATCAACGGAACCATGAATTATTTGAGTTAGATTTAGAGGCGATGCCGGTTTATGGGACGATAGCGGCGAAGTTTAACGATGATGGAGTAACCGCGCTTTATCAGGCAGTATTAGAGAAGATAAGGGAGAAAACCGGGATTAGGTTAAAGAGCAACTTACCGAAGATAGAGCAGAAAGTTTCTTGTTCGAAGGCGATAATCATTCCGCCGGAGCGGGTAGGTTATTTACGGGAGATAGCCGAGACCGTAAGAGGGTATCATAGTTGGGTAAAGGAGCAAGTAGATAAGGTAAGGAAAGTGACGGAGTTAGAAGATACGATTAAGATGTTAAGGGAGGAGGAAGGGGGGAGGATATCATCGGAAGTTATTTTGATTTTAGAGAAGAAGAAAAAGGAGATAGAAGAAAGAGTTGACCGGCGGTGTTGGGAATTAATTAACAGTTGGCCGAAATTAGTAGAGAAGTATTCGCAGGATGAATACATTTATGAAGCGCGGGGAAAAGAGATTTGTGCTTCGCTCAAGTGGGAGAGTTTAGCGGGGACAGAGATTCCCAAAGTATGTCTTCCGCGGTATGAAGATCGGGGGGAGATATTGAAGTGGTTACTGAAGGAGAATGTACCGGGAGAATTTCCGTATACTGCGGGGGTATTTCCGTTAAAGCGGACAGATGAAGATCCGACCCGGATGTTTGCGGGGGAAGGAGATCCGGCCCGGACCAATCGGCGGTTCAAATTTCTTTCGCGAGATTATCCGGCCAAGCGACTTTCCACTGCCTTTGATTCTCCCACTCTTTATGGTCAGGATCCGGATGAGCGTCCTGACATTTATGGTAAGATAGGTAATTCTGGGGTATCAGTTTGCACATTAGAAGACATGAAAGTACTTTATAGTGGATTTGACCTATGTTCACCCAACACCTCGGTATCGATGACCATAAATGGGCCGGCACCGATTATATTAGCGATGTTTTTTAATACCGCCATTTCCCAGCAGGTAGAAAAATTTGAAGAAGAGCACAAGCGGGAGCCTTTACCGGAGGAATTAGAGAAGATTAAAGCCCGGACTTTGCGGCAAGTTCGGGGGACAGTCCAGGCCGACATTCTCAAAGAAGACCAGGGGCAGAACACCTGCATATTTTCCACCGAATTTGCCTTAAAGATGATGGGAGATATACAGGAATACTTTGTTCAGAACCAGGTTAACAATTTTTATTCGGTATCGATTTCTGGGTATCACATTGCTGAAGCGGGAGCGAATCCGATTACTCAGTTAGCCTTTACCTTAGCCAATGGATTTACCTACTTAGAATATTATCTTTCCCGGGGTTTAAAAGTAGATGAATTTGCGCCCAATTTTTCGTTCTTTTTTTCCAGCGGGATGGATCCGGAGTATAGTGTATTAGGGAGAGTAGCGCGGAGGATCTGGGCGATTGCGTTACGGGAGAAGTATGGAGCCAATGAGCGGTCGCAGAAGTTAAAGTATCATATTCAGACCAGTGGTCGTTCGCTCCATGCCCAGGAGATTCAGTTTAATGACATAAGGACCACCCTTCAAGCATTAAATGCGATTTACGACAACTGCAATTCACTTCACACCAATGCCTATGATGAGGCGATAACCACTCCAACGGAAGAATCAGTGCGGCGGGCCTTAGCGATTCAGCTTATTATCAACCGGGAGTGGGGATTAGCCAAAAATGAAAATCCGCAGCAGGGTAGCTTTATTATTGAGCTACTTACAGATTTAGTGGAAGAAGAAGTATTAAAGGAATTTGAGCGGCTATCGGAGCGGGGTGGGGTATTAGGGGCGATGGAATGGGGGTATCAGCGCAATAAGATTCAGGATGAATCCTTGTTATATGAGCAGCGGAAGCACTCGGGGGAGTTACCGATAATTGGGGTAAACACCTTTTTAAACCCGGATGTAAGCAAGCGGGGAGAAATTAGTTGTACGCTTCAGCTTTCCCGTTCTACCGAAGAGGAGAAGCAATCGCAGTTAAGGCGGTTGCGGGAGTTTCAGGAAAGGCATAAAGAGGAAGCCCCGCAAGCTCTAAAACGACTTAAAGAAGTAGCCTTAAGCGGAGGAAATATCTTTGCTGAGCTTATGGAGACCGTAAAAGTATGTTCATTAGGCCAGATCACCCAGGCACTTTATGAAGTAGGGGGGAAATATCGGAGGAATGTTTAAGGGTTTTCACTCTGTTGGGGTAAATTACGAGAGTTTTTAAGAAAGCGGAAAATAACAAAGGTGACAAGGAGGTAAGAATAGATGGGACAGTATGAGTTAACGGAAGAGCAAAAGATGTTACGGGAGGTGGTTAGGCGGTTAGCGAGGGAGAAGGTAGCACCGGGGGCAGCGGAGCGGGATGAGAAGGAAGAATTTCACTGGGATATGGTAGAGATTTTAAGGGAAAATGAGCTTTTCGGGGTAGATTTTCCGGTGGAATACGGAGGTTCTGGGGCAGGGACTTTAGCCTTTGTGATAGTAGTAGAGGAGCTTTCCCGAGTTGATGCTTCAGTGGGGGGGACAGTATCGTATCAGGATTTAGGGAGTTTACCGATAATTTTAGCGGGTAACGAAGAGCAGAAGAGGAAGTATCTTCCTTTGTTAGCGCGGGGGGAGAAGTTAGCGGCCTTTAGTTTAACTGAGCCGAAGGCGGGGTCAGATGTAGCGGGTTTAGGATGTCGGGCGATAAAGAAAGGGGATGAATATATAATCAACGGGACGAAGTTATTTATCAGCAATGGGGGTGTAGCTGATATTCATACTGTTTATGCGGTAACCAATCCGGAGGAAGGGAAGCCGCAGCGGCGGGGTAGTATGTTTATAGTGGAGAGAGGTTATCCGGGGTTTCGGGTAGGGAAGAAGGAGAAGAAGTTAGGGATAAGGTCATCGAACACAGTAGAGTTGATATTTGAGGATTGTCGGGTGCCGGCAGAGAATTTATTAGGTAAGGAGGGGGATGGATTTGGGATAGCGATGAAGACGCTTGATTTTGCGCGGTTAGGGATCGCGGCGCAGGCGGTAGGGATAGCTGGTGGGGCGTTAGAGTATGCGGTAGAGTATGCGAAGGGGAGGGAAGCATTTGGCAAGCCGATAAATCAGTTTCAGGGGGTATCGTTCAAGTTAGCGGATATGGCGATTAAGGTAGAGGCAGCGCGGCAGTTATTGTATAAGGCGGCCAGTGTATTTCAGGAGTTACCGAAGGACATGACGCGGTTAAGTCCGGAGCAGATAAGGTTATCGTCGATGGCCAAGGCGTATTGTTCGGATGTAGCGATGGAGGTGACGGTAGAGGCGGTGCAGGTATTGGGTGGGTATGGTTATTCGCGGGAGTATCCGGTGGAGCGGATGATGCGGGATGCCAAGATTACCCAGATTTATGAAGGCACCAATGAGATTCAAAGATTGATTATTGCCAATACCTTGTAAAAAGGGGTTTTTTTCTCTTATTTCTTAAGATTTTATTTAATTATTTATAATAAAGCCAAAAAGGGTTGGGCCTCACTAAAAAGTTATTAAAAAACTCCAGGGGAAAAAGAATTATATCCTTTGGAGTTTTTTGTTTTTTTATGAATAATATCTTAAGATTTCTGAAGATTAGTTCAAATGCTTGTGGCAAACTTGGGGTTTTGTCAATAGGTGGGTAAAAATCATTTAGGCGGCTCTCCTTCCTGATTCATTATCTGCTACCATTTCCCCATCTAAAAACTGTTTCCCTCTATAGACCTCTTCAAGCAACCGGGGACTGTTCAATCGCCTGAAGTTCTTCTCCGCTAAAAAGTAGTATCCCTTAACCTCGGTCTTCTTATCATTATCGTCCCGTTCATAAGCGCAAGTCTACGCGGTTTGCTCCTCCCATTCCGGTAGTTCTGCGGCTTGTCTATCCCCTTAATCCTC
>Ga0315298_1000915_pt1 | contig 56216 bp, 41 predicted proteins | sample WHS_1_MG_FD_203077 | JGI IMG/M metagenome (GOLD analysis project Ga0315298, IMG submission 203077) | Extremophilic microbial mat communities from Washburn Hot Springs, YNP, Wyoming, USA - WHS_1_MG | ecosystem: Environmental > Aquatic > Thermal springs > Hot (42-90C) | place: USA: Wyoming... | reverse complement strand
TGTACACCAAAATCAGCTTCGATTCCAAAAATAACATCCTGACGATTAGCGATACTCCGGAAAACCTGGAAAAAATTCTGGCTGCCATCAGAAAAATCGATGTCAAACCCAAAGACATGCTTTTTACTGTCCAGCTTTTGATTGCTTCCGACACTGAAAACAGGACCGACCCAGAGCTAAAAAATGACCCTCTAATAAAAGAATTATCTAAATTTCTGCGCTATAAAAGCTACCAAGTTCTGGACTCAGCCCTGGTTACATGTGTTGATGGAAAATTTTCAGAAATTTCTCTTGGCCCCAATTCGCAATTCACTCTTTCTCTTGAACCTAAAATCTCGGCTGATTCTACCCCGGCCAATATAAATTTAGGGGTGAGTTTGCGACAGGTAAAAATTGAAACGGTAATGCCAGACAAATTATTAAACTGGATCGTCAAATCACCTTCGCTTGATTTGATAGCGAGCACACTTAATCTGAAATCGGGAGATAGAGTTGAAGTCGGCCTCTCCCGCATGGAACAGGTCGGCTCTTCTAACCCGGATGAAAAAGAAAACAAAGGCCTGATTCTAATTATCAGCGGCAAAGTGCTGGATTAAATTTCCTGGTTAAAAAGTAAAAAGCCTATAGCTAAATTCTTCCTTCTAAATTATCTGCTCGAAAGAAGCTTCAGCTTTGCATTTTTTTAAAAATGGCGCCGGCCCCCACTTAATTTAAGCCGCTAATTTTATGCTTACCAATCAACTTTTCTTGAAAATAGACGACAAAAATGATAAAAGGCAAAAAAGGAGGTTAATATGAAAAAATCGGTCTTTTTGCTGCTGGTTATTTTCTTGGTTGTTCCTCTAATCACCCCGGCTCAGGCTCTAATTACCTTTGGCTTTAAAGGTGGCTTGAACTATTCCAATTTGACTTTTAGCCCTCCGGCAGATATTTTTACCAATCAGAAATACCTTAAAAGCTTTAGCGGAGGAGTTTTCCTCACCATCAACCTTGGCCCAATAGGTTTTCAGCCTGAAGTTCTTTATTCGAGAAGAGGCTTCGAATTTTCTGGAACAGATCAGATCAATGGTCCTTATCAGGTTCAAATGATGCTGGATTACCTTGAAATTCCTCTGCTGCTGAGGCTTAATATTATCCCCCTTGGACCTATTAAAGCTTATGTCTTCGGAGGTCCTTCCTATGGATATTTGCAGAAAGCCAAGTTCAAAGAGACCAGCCAGAATTCACAAACGACTGAAGATGTAAAGTCTGATTTTAAATCATCCAGTGTGGCCGCGGTTGGTGGACTGGGGCTCGATCTGAAAATTCCTATGCTTTTTAAAATAACTCTGGATGCCCGCTATCATTATGGGCTTTCCAACATTATTCAACCAACCAGCGATTTAGGGGCATATAAAATAAAAAATAAAGGTTTCTCCCTAATGCTTGGTCTTGGCTTTTAATTTCGTAAGTCAAGAATATTATATAAATAAGAATATTATCTAAAGCGGTGAAAAAGTTTTTACTATTTTTTCATCTCAGATAACTGGCCGTTGCTAAGTTTGAAAAATAAAATCGCCTTTTTACTGGGGCAACAGCTCGGGTCATTTGGACCGTGAGTGAGCATGTCAATTTTTATTTTGCCCTGTGCTATTTCCAGCTTTTTTATATTTACCCGGTCACCCAGCTCCAGATTGTTAGTCTGGCTAAATCCCTTTCCTTCATTGACCAGAGCAGTTAGTGTATAAAAAGAGCCGCTACCACCGTAATTAGCCACCAGGATGACAGCAGCATCCGGCCTGCCATCATTGTTCAGGTCGCCAAAAGCAGCTGAATCGAGCCTGATATCGACAAAGTCATCAATTGATTTTCCCTGTTGATAGTGGCCGTCCTGAAGCTTATATTTAGAGCCATCATCTAAGAGATACTCATAATTTTTTACGATTTGTTGCAGGGATGATTTCTCTTCTTCAGCTTGCCAGGAAGGAAATATTCTTCCTGGAAGGAATAATATCCAGGTTAATAAAAAAAATCCTATAGCCTGGCAGCTCAATTTTTTCCCATCTTTCAGATATTTTCCTTTCTTCATATCAGCCTCCTCAATCTTTTCTAATATTCTATCATTTTTTAAATCTCAGTTGGGAACCTTCTGCTGGCTTCTAACGTAATAATTATTAAACTTAAGAATTTTAATTTTTTTGGCTATTATCTAATGAGTCTCATATTAAAGAAGCTTCCGCAGTCAAGAAACAAGTAAAAAGCCGGGCTTAATAGTTAGAGAGAAAAGAGGAGATAAAAAATGGGAAAAAGGCTGTCATCAAAAAGAGAACCTAAACAAAATCCTTATCTTCAAAAGCTTTTGATTTTGATTTACCTTGGTTTGACATTGTTCCTGTCTATGGCCGATAAGACAATTCTTCGGGCTGAGGCTTTAACTTTTCCCTCAAGAAATTGGGGATTTAGTTTTGGTAATTCTAAAAATTTTATGGGCGTGAGGTTTAATTTTCGAGATAAAAACGTCGAAAAAATATATGGAATCAATATAACCCTGTGGAAACCTTACCGGGAAAATAAAGCAGCTGAAGTGACAGGTCTCTCTCTGGGGATTCTGCCCGGGGCGGCTGAACTTAAAGGCCTCAATATCGGATTTCTGGGAACCGGAGCTCTACGAAATGCCGTGGGCTTAAATTTTGGGCTCCTTGGTGCTGGCAGCGGTCAGAATCTCTACGGTTTTAACTTCGGAGGAATAGGGGTGGGGGCCGGAGAAAATGCGGTTGGGTTGAATCTCGGGGGCCTGGGCTGTGGCGCCGGTAAAAGTCTAAAGGGGATAAATTTAGGTGGACTGGGAGTGGGGGCCGGGGATAACCTTATCGGATTAAACATTGGCGGATTGGGAGCAGGGGCGGGGAAAAACGTTTCTGGAATTAATGCCGGACTGGCAGGTGTGGGTGCTGGCAAAAATTTAAACGGATTAACCCTGGCTGGACTTGGGGCAGGAGCAGGTGAAAATATAACCGGGCTGGTAATTGGTGGTCTGGGAGTCGGAGCTGGCAAGGAAATCAAAGGCTTGGTAATAGCCGGTCTGGGAGCTGGAGCTGGTGAGAAAATTCAGGGCATAGTCATTGCAGGGGTAGGCGCCGGTGCTCCAAAGATAGAAGGCATACTTCTGACCGGAATAGGAGCCGGCGGTGAAAAACTTAAGGGCTTTTTTCTCACCGCCGGAGAAATTAAACTCATAAAAGGCGGCCATCTCAGCGGAGCCTCGGTGGCCTCCTTCAATTATCTTCAGGGCAGCTTTACCGGAGTTTCTATTGGCCTGGTCAATTATGCCTGGAAGCTGGAAAAAGGTTTCCAGCTCGGGGTTATCAACATCATTCGTTGTAACCCTCGAGGTTTAAAGATTTTACCTATCTTCAATACTGCCTGGCAAACTTCATCTCGGTGAGCTTAGAGTTAAAAAGCCAGAAGCCATAGGAAATGTTCTATTGGCACTGATTAAGAATAGCTGGGGAAATTTAATTAAAGACGTTAATTACTGAATTCTTCCCCTTACCTTTCCGACCGTCAGATCTATCATTCATGGCTACTTAAATTCATAAGAGTGGAAGTTTAAGGTAAAAATCTATAAAATTAAAAATGATGAGCAAGCCGAGAGTGGTTATCAGTGCCTGCCTGAACGGCTTTCCCTACCGCTATGATGGAAGTCCAGTTCGAGATGATATTGTTGACCAGCTCAAACCTAAATTTGAATTAATTTCGGTTTGTCCCGAAGTGGGCATTGGTCTGGGAATTCCCAGGAAAACCATCAGTCTAATTAGCATTAAAGACAAATTAGAGGTCATTCAGAAAGATACCGGTTTAAACCTTACCCTTAAGCTGAGAGATTTTTCAGACTCTTTCCTTAATCAACTTGGAGAAATTGATGGCTTCCTGCTTAAAGCTAAATCGCCAAGCTGCGGAGTAAAAAGTGCTAAAGTTTTTGGCGGACCGGCCAGCCAGATCATCAGAAAAGAGGATGGAATTTTTACCCAGGCTGTCAGAAAACATTTTCCTTATCTGCCGGTAATTGATGAAGGAAGGCTAAAAAATTCTGAATTACACTGGGAGTTTATGACCAAAGTTTTTCTGCACTATAATTTCAGGCAATCAAGCCAGAGTATCAATTCTCTAATTGAATTTCATGCCCGAGCTAAATATTTATTTATGAGTATTTCCCAAAAGGACCTCAAGACCCTGGGAAAAATTTTGGCCCGCCATATAAAAGGTAATTTTGGGGAAACCTTAAATCAATACCGCGAAGCTTTCCGAATAATAATAACCAAACCTATAAGAAAATCCAACCTGATTAACGCCCTTAATCACATTTTTGGCTATGTGTCAGCCCAGCTAAGCACCAGAGAAAAAGCTCATTTTTTAGACCTAATGGAAAAATATAGAGCAGGTAAGTTTGAATTTACAACTTTAATTGAACTTTTAAGAAGTTATGGTTTGCGTTTCCAGCTTTCTTACCTCCTGGACCAGTATTTACTGGTTCCAAAAGACTAAAATTCCTTCATTATTAGCTGGCTCTATACCCTACTAAATTAGTAGTATTTAATTTAAGGATGGATTATTTCACTAATTAATAAAGCACCAAACTGAGGGCATCTACAATCTTCTCCGGAAAATAGCGGCCCTTAAGCTTCATAATATCATCCAGAGAAGATATTTCTTCAGGACCGAGCTTCACTTTTCCCTGCTGACTCAATTTTATATAGAGTTCAGCCAGAGCAATAATGGAGGCAGCCAGAGGAATAGCATTCAGGCTTTTGTCCAGCTCCCCCGCTTTTTGCCGATAATGAACAAAATAACTTTGGAGAATAGGCTGGACTTCTGACAGCAGCAATCCGGTAGTTTTAAGTGTTATTTTTTCCCGATCACTTAAAGTCTGCTGGGCAAAGCTTTCCTTTTCTATGAACTCTGTCGTCTGGCTGAAAAGTGGCAGGCAAGTTTGCAGTTCCTGGATGTCACCGAGAAGGGCCGCCGATTTTATATTTTCTATTTCAGCCTTACTCATCTCCAGTACCGCTGCTATTTTGCCTGCCAGCTCTGAAACTTTTTCTGCTCTGGACTTGCCCTCCTCCCCGACTTCCAGGTACTTCAAAACAATAGCTAAGATGCCGATATAAGCCTTCCTCAAATTGGAGACCTCGCTTTGCTTTTTCTCACTTAGAAGGCCAACAATCCAGGCGGTCAGGAAAAGGAAAATAGCCCAGGAAATGAGTAGAACCAGCTCATCATGTCCGAGCTGGAACTGGACTCCAAACACCTGGCGGGAAAACACTAAATAAAAAGCCTCTAACAAAATGCAGGTAATGGCAATCAGCACCGCTCTTTTTTTCCCCAGATAATATCCAGAAAAAATGACTGGAAGGAAAAAAAAGTTTAAAAGATAAAACTTATAATGCACCAGAATGCTGGTAGCCAGAATTGCCAGGACAATGATAATGGCAATCAAGGTCTCCAACTGCCGGCCGGTCCAGGCTTTCTTTTTCTTGGCAGCCATATCTCCTCCTTGCCCTAATCAGGGTTATTACCTGTCCTTTTCAATTCCCTCCGTGGCAATTTTATAGCATTTTTTTTTAGCTTTGGTCAACTAAAAGATTTTTTAACTGTTAACCGCCAATTTTCTGGCTTAAATATAAAGGCTCAATTAATCCCGGAAATTAAAAATACTAAAACTTTATCTTAAGGTTAAATCCCAAAATGGGGCCGCTGAGCTCCCATTTGAAATTCTTCTGAACACCATTGCTGTCAAAAAAGGTCAGTGTCTGTCCAATCGAATTTGGATCATCAGAGGCTTTTTTAATTTTAAAGGAGCCAATTGAGCCAAAAGGATATTTAATATCAGCAGAAAGTGAGACGCGTTCAGATATTTTATATTCCGCCCCCAGATTAGCATGAGGTATTACTGCACTGCCAGTAGCTACCGTTTTTCTTGAGCCGGTATCAATTGTTTCCTCGGTTTCCGTCCAGGTCCAATCTTCCTTTTCGGTAACCTGGGCTAAATAATAACCAACCCCACCACCTATATATGTCCTGATTAAGGTAATGGGAAGATTAAGCCTGAAAGTTACTAACAAAGGTACCACTGAAAAGCTCATTTTGCCTGTTTGATTAACGTTATAAGAAATTAGGTTCACCGTACCAGATGAAATGAGGATGGCGGATAGGGTTCTTTTCGAATACTCAGCTCCTAAAACCAGGGAGAGCTGGTCGCTGACCTGGAGTTCTAATTCACTACCAAAATCGACAGCTCCACTCATCTTGCTCATATTGGCTACCTGCCCGGTCAAGCCAAAATCTTTGAGATAAGTATTGAGGGCATTAAGATTATCGTTGACAGCCGGGACATACTGGTTATTAAAAGTAGCTGAACGGGGGATAAAATAGCCTAATTTTACTGACCAGGAAAATTTCGATTTTGTTTCCTGAGCATAACTCAAAACAGATAAAGCCAGGAGCATGATAAATATTATTTTTACTTTATTTTTGGCCTTCATTTTTACTCCAGTCTTCTCTTTCGTTTTATTGGAGCGGTCCGAAAACCACCCGGTTATTACTTTTATCTTTTTCTGTAATCACATTATCCGGGTCTATAACTGCCACCAGATATTTGCCAGTCACATTAACACTTCCCTGCACAGACCTGGCAAACATCATATCCCGGCTGGAATTGGCCAGTAGAGGCAAAACTATCGTCCTGGAATTAAGAGGAACATCCAGGGAGGTTCCATTGGAACTCAAGTAAAAAGAAATCTGGAAACCAGAACTGCTGGGAGCCTCTCCGATATTCTCCAGATGGAAAAACCCGGTAATGATGGTACTCCGACCTAAAAATCTAACTATTTTAAGGTCATGCCATTCTCCCGTTAGATCAGGAAGGGGCGGCGGGCCAAAGACGGCTATGATTGTCATATCGCCACTTATAATCACCGGAACAGTAAGAGCTGTGGCATAAATATCTCCACTCCAGTTCTCAAAACCCGAATTGGCATCAGGTGTAGCTGTCAGATTAATTAAAGTTCCTGAAGTATAGGTTTGGCTGCAAACTGAGCCGCAATTAATTGCCCCATCATCACTGGTCACGGTTCCCGTCCCTGAACCAGATTTTAAAATGGTTAAGGTATAAGTAGCCCCTTCAGGAGCAAACTTGGCGGTAACTGACTTATCAGAATCCATAGTAATGGAAATTGAGGTAGTGGTTCCATAGACATCCCCACTCCAGCCACCAAAGATATAATTAGAAGCCGGAACAGCGGTAAGTGTAACCACCGTACCGGCATCATAAACTTGAGAACAGTTTGAATTACAATCTATTCCCCCATCAGAACTAACTACATAACCCGAACCGCTTTTATTCACCACAAGGACATAGTGGTCAACTGCTCCGAATTTAGCCAGAAAAACATCGGTACCGTTCAGAGTTTTGTTATAGGTATTATCCGTCATAGGAAAAGTAGAAGAGTTAGTGTAACCGGTTACAAAAAGATTACCAGAATTATCAAGAGCCAAAGCATAACCAAGATCATCCGCTGCACCACCGATATAAGTTGAGGCTAAAATCACCTGGAGACTGGCTGAGATTTTGGTCACTATTACTTCCAGGCCGCCCTGATCAGTTTTGCTATAGGCCCCGCTGGTAGTGGGATAATCTGTAGATTTGGTCCACCCCGTCAGATATACATTATCATAGGGATCTACAAGGAGTGCCCGACAAAAATCATCATCACTTCCACCTAAATAAGTTGAGGCCAATAGATAATTCAAAGAACCATTCAATTTAGAAATAAATATATCATACCCACCCTTAGGTGAAGTGGAATAAGCCCCCGGAGTTGTAGGATAATCAGTCGAGGCAGTGTAGCCTGCCACAAAAACATTCCCGCGATGATCCGGCCTCATAGAATAAATAAAATCGTCTCCACTTCCCCCCAGATAAGTTGAAGCTAAAAGCTGGCTAAGATCCGAACTCATCCAGACAATAAAGCCATCATAATTACCATTGAAACTCTGATCATAAGCACCCTCAGTTGTAGGGAAATCGATGGATTTAGTTCGCCCAGCCACATAGATTGTTTCATAGCCATTATTCACCAAAGTCCGAGTAGAAATTGGCTGATTATTTTGAGTGGATAAACCGGTCCGCGATCCCGAACTTCCATCTGACCCTTCTTTTTTACTGGGCGATGATTTGCTGGCGACTAATTTATTTGAAATTAAATTTTTTAAACCTGAGTTTAAACTTACCTGACCAGAAGGCAATGGCTGAGTCTGTCCAATAGCAATTTGAGGACTTCCTATAGCAATAGCTGAGCCAATTTCATAACCGCTTCCACCAATAAAGGTCGAGGCTAATAAGCTACTGAGGGAATTGGAAAGTTTGGCTACAAAAGCATCATAGCCGCCTTTATAAGTAGTATTAAAAGCACCAGAAGTAACTGGAAAATCTGAGGAATCAGTACTTCCGGTAAGATATAAATCATAATTGCTGTCCAGAGTCAGCGAAGCTCCATAGTCAGTTCCACTCCCGCCAAGATAAGTTGAACCTAACAGGCTGCTTAGATCCGAAGAAAGTTTAGCCACAAAAACATCATAATCTCCGCCATGATAAGAGCCTTGAAAAGCCCCGGCAGTGATAGGAAAATCGGTGGAATTAGTAAAACCGGCTAAATAAACGTTTCCAAAATCATCCAGAACCATAGAGTTGACATAATCTGAGCCCTTTCCTCCAATAAAAGTCGAAGCTTCCAGTGTGTTTAATGTATCGGATAATCTGGAGACAAAAACATCATACTGGCCATGGTAAATGCGGTCATAAGCGCCGTCAGTAGTGGGAAAATCACCAGATGAAGAAAGAGTATAGCCAGCCACATAAATATGGCCTTGATTATCCACGGCCAGGCAAAAGGCACGGTCATTACCGCTGCCGCCCAGAAAGGTCGAAGCGGACAGAGTGCTCAGGGCCGGGTCAATAACCAGGTCGGAACCGGGATCATACGGACCTGCTATTTTGAAACCATATTCATTCTGGCCCTTTAACTCATAATTTATTTCTACTTTTTTAGGTTTCTGTCCTGATTGTTGATAACCAATCGGTTTCATCATGGCTACCTGTCCCCAATGAGTGGCTAAAATAAGCTCTCCCTTCTCATTTATTCTCAGCGAGTCGACTCCTTCAATTTTAATTCTTATAGATTCAGCCTTAGCTCCAGGCTTCAAATAAAAAAGCTTTTCCACATTTCGCCCAGAGGCTTTTAATCTGACCTCAACTCCTGGATAAATCGAGCCAAGCGATAGGCTATTAAAGGTCGGTAAATTAGTTTTCCATTTTTGGGAATTACCACCTTGAAAATAAGAAATTCTGGAGAAAGATTTTTCCTGACCACAGGCAGCAAGAGTAACCGGGTTTCCAGCCGAAGTTAAAAAGCTTTCCTTTATTATTATTCTCTCCAGGTTTTTAGCTCCTTCCAGTTCGTTTTGACCTGAATGGTAAGCAATAGAAAAACCCGGCTCTACCCTGGTTGGAGGAGCCAGCAAGGAATAAACCAATTCTTTTTCGGTCACCAGAAAATCACCAGAAAAAAGATTAGCTCTAAACTTAATCCGGTGGTCCCACTGCCCTTCATTAACCACAAAAGGAAGAGACATCCCGGCCAGTTTCAGCCTGACTTTGCTGCCATCAACTTTATTCTGAGAATTAATCCTGGAAGGAGATAAGCAGGAAGGTTGAAAGGCTTTTAAAGCCAACCAGGCAATCATAATTATCAAAATTAAAAGGCCAACAGATATTAATCTTAATTTCTTGCTGGGCATAATCATTTTTGCTTACCTTCCTTATTTTTAAGAGTTGCTAAACATACGGTAGAGTCTTATTACTCCATTACCTGCTAAAACTATATTAAAAATAAAAATGTTGCAACCAAAAGATTCTAAACAGTCATTTAAGAAAATTTTTTCTGATCCGGATTTAAAAAACACCATCTATCACCAAAGCCAGCTAAAATTACAGTTTTTATTATATCTTATTGATGCATAAAAAGTCTTTATTTAAATAAAATTTATCACAAATGAGTAAATTTTTTGACTTTTTCCGTCGTTTAATTTATGTATATAAAAATCGGTTATAGGTGGGTAAAATGAGCACTAACCGCAAGCTCAGGGTAATTATCCTGATTGCAATTATTATTTTACTGATCTCGGGGGGCCTATGGTTAATAAAGAAAAAAGGCCGGGAAAAAACAACCTCAGGAGAGGTTCTTCCCCTTTCTGCTCCAGCCTCAGCTGAAAATCAAACGACAGCTCCATTACCAGTTAAAGTGGTGGCAGCTAAAATCCAGGATCTGGAAAAAAGAATTAAATCTCCAGGGGAAGTCTATACTGAAAAAAAAGTAACTCTGAAGGCTGAAGTCGGTGGTATTTTAAAGAACCTTAATGTTCAAGAGGGAAAGCAAGCTAAAAAGGGTGAAATTCTGGCCGAAATTGATGACACCCAGTATCGCCTGAAGCTGGAACAAGAAGAAGCCGCCCGATTGAAGGCTCTATCCGAAATGCTTCTGGATAAGCTTTTCCAGCAACCCGAGAATATGGAAGAAAAAGAAGCTTCCGAGCTAAAAAAAGCCGAAGAAACTCTAATAAAAGCCGAAAAAGCCTATAAAGAAGGATTGATATCTTCAGAAGAGCTCGAAAAAGCTCGCCGCGATCTTGAACTGGCTCAAATCAGCAGCGGCCTGAAAAGAGAAGAAATAATTGCTTCCTCCAAAGGCCTGACCCAGGCCGAAGTTAACGTCAAAATTGCAAGAATGGAGCTGGAAAAAACTAAAATTCGCGCTCCTTTTTCCGGAATAATAACTCAAATAAAGGTTGCTCCCGGAGAAACAATTTCAGCCGGGCAAGATCTATTCACCCTGGTAGATGTTAGCCAGCTCAAAATTGAGGCTAAAATTCTGGAAACAGAAATCGGGAAAATTAAAGAAGGACGGGAAGCAGATGTTAGATTCAGCACTTATCCCGGCCGGATATTTAAAGGCAAAGTAGCTGCTATCAGCCCGCTGGTTAATCCTGAGGATAAAACCTGCAGCGTTTTCATTAATCTTGATAATCCAGCCGGTGAGATTAAGCCCGGGATGCATGCTGAAGTAGAAATAGTCTCTGATATCTTTCCCAGGCGTCTGCTGGTGCCCCAGGAAGCTGTTTTGGTAAGAGGGGGCCGGCCACTCGTCTTTGTGGTGGAAAATGGTCTGGCCAAATGGCATTATATCCAAACAGGACAAGAAAATGAGCAATATGTGGAAGTTCTGGAAGGAGTAAAGGAAGGGGACCTGGTTATAGTTGAAGGCCATATGACTCTGGCTCATGATTCTCCTGTTCGCATTGTTGATTAAAGCCGAGGCTCAGGGGGGATTAAATGAACCTGGCTAAATTTTCCATAGAACGGCCGGTAACTGTTCTGATGTTCTATGTAGCCATCATCCTTCTGGGAATGGTATCTTTAAGCCAACTGAGCGTTGACCTTTTGCCTTCAATCAGCTATCCCCGGTTGTCAATTGTAACTCAATATCCAGGAGTTGCTCCAGAAGAAATAGAAGCGTTGGTGACGGTTCCTCTGGAAACCTCAGTCAGTCGCATACCGGGACTCAGACGGGTAGAGTCTATTTCCAAGGAAGGTTTTTCCTTCATAACTTTGGAATTTTCCTGGGGAACTGATATGGACTTTGCTCTGCTTCACACCCGGGAAAGATTGGATTCAGCCCGAGATTCTCTGCCAGAGGGAGTTGATAAACCGGTCATAATCGCTCTGGATCCTCAAAGTCAGCCTATTATGACTCTGGCTTTAACCGGAAGCCGCCGTCTGTTGGAACTTAAAGAGCTGGCTGAGGAGCTGATCAAACCACGCCTGGAACAGGTTGAAGGACTGGCTGAGGTCGAAATTACTGGCGGGGTAGAAAGAGAAATTCAGGTGCAAGTAGAGCCAGAAAAACTGGCTAACTACGGCCTGCAGATAGAAGAAGTTGGCCAGAAAATTGCTGCCTTTAACCGCAGCCTTCAGGGTGGAACCATAAGAAAGGGTAAATTCGTTTATTCTTTGCGCATCGCCGGTGAATTTGAGAGCGCGAAGGAAATTGAAAATATCCCTATTAAGTTTACCAGCGACGGAGGAGTTGTCCTTCTTAAAAATATCGGCCGGGTGCTTGATACCATAAAAGAAAGAGAAGGAACTACCAGGTTAAATGGTCAGGACAGCATTGGCCTATTAGTTCGGAAAGAATATGGAGCTAATACGGTAAGGGTCACAGAACGGGCCAAGAAAGTCATTGACCTGATAAAAAAAGAAAACCCGGAGATAAACCTGGAAATAATCTCGGAGCAGGCTAAGTACATTCAGGAAGCTATTGATACTGCTAAGGAAGAAGTAATCGAAGGGGCCATTCTGGCTTTTCTTACCCTGTTGATTTTTCTCCAGGAATGGAAGTCCCCTTTAATTATAGCCACAGTAATTCCCATTTCCATAATCGGGGTATTCAATCTGCTTTTTCTGAGAAATATCACCCTTAATTTGATGTCCCTCGGTGGTCTGGCTCTCGGAGTGGGGATGCTGGATGATACGGCCGTCGTGGTCTCTGAAAGTATTTACCGTCATCATCAACTGGGCAAGCCCCTGAAGCAGGCCAGTGAAGTCGGAACGATGGAAGTAATTAATGCTATAACCGCTTCTGTTCTGACCACCATCGTCGTTTTTCTGCCTGTAATCTATGTAAAGGGGGTAGCTGGAGAGCTATTTAAAGACGCCGCTCTTACCGTTACTTATTCTTTGCTCTCGGCTCTTCTGGTTTCGGTAACGTTGCTTCCCATGCTGGCTTCAAGAACCATAAGATTTGCTGAACCTAAAAAAATTAAGATAGCTCCTTCTTGGCTCACTTTCAGAAAGATAAGAGAGCAAAGCGGCAGAAAAAAAATAATTTTTTATCCCTGGTTCGGTTTCAAATTTCTGGCTTATAATCTTATCAATCTTCTTATATTCGTTATTGTTCTGACAGCTCGAAGCCTCTACTGGCTGGCAGCTAAATTTTTAAAATTGGTGGCCAGGCCTTTCCAGCCTCTTCTAAAAGCCATTTTTCGCTGGTTTAACATCTGGTACCAAAAATTTGTTGACAGTCATTTCCGGACTCTTCTCTGGAGCCTCAATCACAAGCAAAAGACTTTTTATATATCACTCCTATTCTTTTTAGTCATTTTTGCTCTGGGATTTCTTTTGCCCCGGGAGCTTATGCCCCCTTTAAAAACTTCTAACTACAGCATAAGTTTAAAAGCGCCAAATGAATATTCCTTCGAACAAACTGATCAGATAACTAAAATTCTGGAAAACTGGCTTAAGCTACAGCCCGAATGCCAGCGAATCTTTTCTCAAGTTGGCCTGGTCTCCGGGAGCGAGAACTTCAGACCTGATATTTCAGTCAATTCTGCCGAAATTGCGGTGGAAACAAAAAACCCAGCTTTACTGAACAAGATGATGGCTGAAACTCGTAAATTTCTTTCCTCCTTCCCCGAAATTAAATACTCCATCGCACCAGAACAAACTACCCTGGGTGAGTTTTTAGCCCTGACCTCAGGTGAAGTTGTATTAAAAGTTAAAGGTCAGGACATTGAGCGGTTAAGAGAAATTGCTTTTACTTTCTCTGAAAAGCTTAAAAAATTGCCTGGAATAACCGATGTCAACCTTAATCTCCAGCAGGGAAAACCTCAACTCTTAATTAAAATAAAAAAAGAAGCCCTGGAAAAATATCCCGAGCTTTCTCCCGGCCAGGTGGCCGCTTATCTGGTGGAATCCATTCGGGGCAACGTCGCCACCCAGTACCGGGAGATGGAAAAAAAGTATGATGTTCGGGTTATTCTTGAATCTGAAGCCAGGAAAAATATTGACCAGGTTCTTAATTCCTTCTTCCCTTATAAAAAATCTCTCTTGCCCATCAGCGAACTGGTTACCTACGAACTGGTGAAGGGACCTAATGAAATCAGGAGAGAAAACCAGGAAAGGGAAATCATCGTAAGTGCTAACCTGAAAGGGAAAAAACTAAGTCAGGTAGTCCCGGAAATACAGAAGTCAATCCAGGAACTCAACCTGCCAGCCGATTATCGTATTGCTTTTGGCGGTGAGCGAGAAGAAATGACCGCCAGTTTTAGGTCTTTGCTGTTAGCTTTCATCATGGCTATGTTTTTAATTTATATGATTATGGCCGCCCAGTTTGAATCACTTCTTCATCCTTTTTTGATTATGTTCACCATACCTATGGGACTGGTTGGCACAATTATTCTTTTGCTTCTTACCGGTCAAAGCATCAATGCTATTTCCATCATCGGAGTAATCGTTTTAATCGGAGTGGTGGTGGATAATGCCATAGTTGAGATTGATTACATCAATCAGCTCCGCCGCGAAGGTCAGAAACTGAGAGAGGCGGTAGTAGAAGGCAGCCGGGTAAGGCTTCGACCGATAATGATGTCCACTATGAGCACAATCACCGGCCTTATTCCTATGGCCCTGGGTCTTGGGCGAGGAGCCGAGCTGCTCAGACCGCTCGCCCTGGCGGTTCTCGGAGGCTTAACTTCTTCGCTTTTCTTAACTCTGGTTTTAATTCCAGTGCTGTATGAATTTGTGGAAGTTAGGAAGGCCCAAAAAAAGGGTAATTCTTAAATTAAATAATCAGTCATGAAAATATTTATTGAACGTCCGGTAGCCACCCTGATGATTTACCTGGCGTTGCTGGCTCTGGGGCTTTATTCCCTTTTCCACGTTCCCCTGGAACTCGCTCCCCAGGAGGAATTCCCGCGGGCTGATATAGTAGCTAATTGGCCCGGAACCTCACCCGAAGTGATGCAGACTCAGGTCACTTCCCTGCTGGAAGAAGCAGCTCTTTCAGTCAAAGGTGTAAGAAAAATTACTTCCACTTCTGACATCGGTAATTCCCATCTGACCTTAGAATTTGACCCGAAAATTAACCTGGAGTTTGCTAACTTAGCTCTGAGGGAAGCTCTGGCTCGGACTTTACCCAACCTGCCCTACGGCGTAAAGCCAGTAATTGAACCCTATGTGCCTGAAGATTTCCGGGTAAGGCCATTCCTGACCTATACCATTTCTGGCAACTATTCCCTGCAGACTTTAAGAGAACTGGTCAAAGACAAACTGGAAAATAGCCTTGGAGCTATAAATGGTGTCTCTAAGGTTGAGGTGAGTGGTGGTTCTGACCTTAATGTGCGCATCACCCTTGACCAAAAAAAGCTTAAGGACCTGGGGTTGCATCCTTATTCAGTAATATATGCCTTGAATCAGATTCTGAAAGTTTATCCTTCAGCCAGAATTAATAAAGGAAATGAAGAATATTTGCTGAGGGTAGCTATTTCTCCGCGAAATATAAAAGATATAGAAGAGGTCATCGTTACTTATTGTGGCGGAATTCCGGTAAAAATAAAAGATGTAGCCAGCGTGAAGATGGAATATGCAGAGGTATATCATTTAAATCGCATAAATGGACAGCCAACTATCATGCTGCAGGTTCTCAAAGAAAAAGGAAAAAATACTCTCAGCGTGGCCAAAGAAGTTAAAAGCCGCTTAGAAGCAGTCAAAAAAAATCTACCCCCGGATTTGATTTTCAGGGTAGTGGATGATGAAAGCCAGGAAATAATTCGCAATTTGAATCACCTATTATTACTGACTACCACTATTATCATTCTTGTTTTCTTGATGATTTTTATCATCATCCGCCGTCTCACTCCATCTCTCTTAATTCTGTCTTCCGTAGCCTTTTCAGCCATCATTTCCTTTGTTTTTATTTATCTTTTCAAAATTTCTTTAAACCTGCTGACCCTGGGAGCTCTGGCCCTGGGCTTTGGGATGTTTGTTGATAATTCTATTGTCGTCTTTGAAAATACGTTACGTCTGAGAGAAAATGGACTCGAACCAAAAGAGGCCGCCCTGAGAGGAGCCAGAGAAGTTATCATTCCAGTCCTGGCCTCGACCCTCACTACCATCGGGGTTTTTTTCTGCTTTCCTTTCTTCCAGGGAAGATTGAGAATTTACTATCTCCCGCTGGGGATCGTTATGTCCATCGCCCTCACCACCTCTATGTTAGTTTCTTTTTCTTTAATCCCGGCCCTGAGTCCTAAGCTCCTTTTTATAAGAAAGAAAAAAGGAACAAGACTTCCATCAGGTCTCTTTGAAAAAACACTGGCCTTTAGCCTCAAGCATCCTGTAGAAATTTTGCTTATCATCATTTTGATCACTCTGGGCAGTTACAAAATATTTCGTAAAAATGTGGTCATAGGAGAATTCTTCCGCTGGTATGCCAAAGATCGCTTAACCGTTTCTATTAACTTACCTTCCGGTAGCCGTCTTGAAGCTGCTGATGAACTCATTCGAAAATTTGAGGATAAAGCTCTGGCTTACCCCTGTGAAAAGACTATCAATGCCCAGGTATTCAGGGAACGGGGCTACTTAGATATAACTTTTCCCCCGTCTATTGAGCGCTCTGCCCATCCTTATATTCTTAAAGATGAATTAATCAGACTGGCTACCAATTTTGCCGGCGTTAGCATCGGGGTTTACGGTTTCGATCCCCAGGGATATTTCAGTTCAATGAGTGCCGGAAGGTATCTGGATTCTTACGTCAAAATTTACGGCTACAACTTGAAAAAGCTTCAGGATATTGCCTCTGATTTAGAAATTAGGCTAAGAAAAAATCCAAGAGTAGGAGAAATAAAATCGATAACCGGAGAGTATTTATGGGGAGATATTTCTTCTACAGAATATGTCTTGAAACTTCAATCAGCGGCTCTCAGTAAATACAATCTTGACCCCAACTATATTTTCTCTCAGCTTCAGAGTTTGCTGAGGGGGACTTTTGGCGTTCCCCTTCAGGCAGTTATTGCCGGCCAGGAAAGATCAATTGAGCTAAAGTTTCCAGAAGCAGAAAGCATGGACATGACCAGGCTTTTGGATACTTTGCTCATTACTACTGCCAGCGAACATCTCCGGGTTAGAGATTTGGTAACGGTAGAAGAAAAAGAAATTCCTGGTTCTATCTATCGCGAAAATCAGCAATTTCAGATGACAGTCATGTGGGAATTCAAAGGTCCCTACAAAGCAGCCGAAAATTACCGCAAAGCTATTTTTTCTACCTTGAGTTTGCCCCCGGGTTTTTCTGCCACCATGGAATATGGATTTATGATGACCACCAAAGAAAAAACTCAGCTGGCATTAGGGCTGGTCGCCGCCTTGATTATTATCTTTATGATTCTGGCTTCTCTTTATGAATCCTTCATTCAGCCCTTCATCGTCATGCTGGCTGTTCCCCTTTCTCTGGTCGGAGTATTCCTGGCCTTTGTTATTGCCGGCTATCCCTTTGATTCTTCAGCCTACATTGGTCTGATTCTGCTGGCTGGAATTGTGGTTAACAATGCCATTATCCTGGTTGACCACATAAACCTGACCCGCAAGACTTCCGGCCTGCCTCTGGCTGAAGCTATCATCAAGGGCTCAAAAGAAAGAGTCCGACCAGTGTTTATGACCACATCCACCACGGTTTTTGGTCTCTTACCCATGCTTTTGATTCAATTAGACAGTGGACAGAGGCAAATCTGGTCAACCTTAGCTTTGGCCACCCTTGGCGGGCTGACAACTTCTGCCTTTTTCATCTTCCTGGTAATTCCAATTTTTTATTATTATTTTTGCCGAAATAAAACCTGAACCCTTTTCCCTTCTAAATTTTTTCTGCTCAGTGAACTGTGAAATTGTCTGGGGACAATAATTCTCACTATCTTTACTGATAAATTATGCCCGATGGCCTTTTTGCCTGAAAAAAGCTGGCCAATCTAAAGACAGCCTCAAAATACAAAAAAACTTTTTGCCCTGACATTACCTCGGTCAAAGTAAAGTTATATAATTAGTTTTTAATTTAAACAAAAAAGGAGAAAAACAATGTGGTGGGAAGATAAATTAGTTCGAACCCTCAGGTGTCGCCTGATGCAAAAGCCGGGTGTTTTCGGTGGCCTCCTCTCGGTCATAGGAGCAGAAAAAGCTTATGTGGGTGAGATAAAAATCATTCATATGGGCACCAATTATATGGTCAGAGATATCACCATCTTTGTGGACAATGAAAAACACTTAGAACAGGTAATAAAAGCAGTTAGAGCCTATCCCCAGTCCGAACTTATTGAAGTCAGAGATGAGGTCCTGGAAATGCATCAAGGTGGCAAAATTGCCATCCGCAGCCGCTATGAAATAAATAACATCAGTGTTCTAAGAAAGGTTTATACCCCGGGCGTAGCTGAAGTCAGCTTACTCATCAATAAAAATCCCGCTCTGGCTCGAAGATACACAGCCATTCGTCACCTGGTAGCTATCATTACCGATGGTACTGCCGTTCTTGGTCTGGGAGATATCGGGCCGTTAGCAGCAATGCCGGTGATGGAAGGCAAAGCCAGTCTGATGGAAACTCTAACCGGCCTTTCAGCTATGCCCATCCTGCTTAACACCAAGGACCCAGAAAAAATTATAGAGACCGTGGTTAACATCTCCCCAACCTTCAGTGCTATTCAGTTAGAAGACATTTCTGCTCCCCGTTGCTTTTACATTGAAGAAAAAATTCAAGAAAGAATAAGCATCCCGGTGATGCACGATGACCAGCACGGAACGGCTTGCGTGGTCACTGCAGCCTTAATGAATATTTCCCGAGAAGCATGCCAGGATTTAAAAAAATGCCGCATAGGAGTTGTCGGCCTGGGAGCAGCCGGCCTGGCCATATCCCGGATGCTGATGTTTTACTTAAATAGCCCCGTTTATGGAGCTGACATCAATCCTGAAGCCAATAACCGGCTTAAGGCTGCCGGAGGAATAGTGTCAGAGCTGAAAGAAATAATGGCATCTTGCGATGTGGTCATAGCTACAACTGGCGTGCCTGGTTTGATTAAGAAAGAAATGATTAAAAAGGGCCAGATTGTGCTGGCTCTTTCCAACCCCAATCCAGAAATTGAACCAGAGGTGGCTAAGGAAGCCGGAGCAGCTTTTGCTGCTGACGGTAAAATCATCAATAATGTTCTTGGATTTCCAGGTATTTTCCGTGGGGCAGTTGACGCCAATGTTCCCAGAATCACCCGAGAAATGCTTCTGGCCGCAGCCAGAGCCATAGCCGATTATGCCCCGCCTGGAGAGATCGTCCCTAATCCACTGGATAAGGGATTACACCGTCAGGTGGCCAGAGCAGTAGCCAGAGTAGCTTTAGAACAGGGATTGAATCGAGATGACCTGACCGGCTATTTTGATTAAAATATCATCTTTTGGTAATTTAAGCAGAGCAATCTTCAGGATTTAATATCTGATAAGAATTAAAAAAGTTAGCTTAACTCTAAATAAAACCAGAGAAAATTTGACAGATTTAGCCAATTCTATTAAATATAAATTAGAAACATTAAAAAAATTAGCGCTTAACTGTTTATTAATGGAGGAATGGAAGAGTTTTTATTAAGGAGGAATGATGATAACCGTAAAGCAAATTCTGGATGAGAAGGGCCATCAGGTTTGGACTATTTCGCCTGAGGCCACCGTTTATGAAGCTCTAAAAATTATGGCTGAAAAAGACGTTGGGGCTCTGGTGGTAGTGGAAAATGATCAAGTAGTAGGTATTATTTCTGAAAGGGATTATGCTCGTAAGGTAGCCCTTAGGGGAAAATCTTCTCTGGAAACTCCTGTTAAAGAAATTATGTCAACTCAGATATATTTTGTTGAGCCTAATTGCAACTCTGAAGAATGTATGGCTCTGATGACTGAAAAAAGAATTAGACACATTCCGGTTTTAGAGGGGAATAAGCTGGTTGGCATCATTTCCATTGGCGATGTAGTCAAATCCATTATCACCAGTCAAAAAATAACCATTGAGCATCTACAAAATTATATTATGGGTAAATATCAGTAATTTCTTAAAAACCTGGCCAATTTGACCAGAGGTTCACCTTTTCAAATCAGGTCGGGGACAGGGTTCAGGAGAAGGAAAGAATCTTTTTCCAGAAACTCCATCTTCAAGCCCTTCCAAGTTATATTTTTAGAGAAAATTAATCCTATCGCCTCTAATTTTGGAATAATTCAATAAAGACCGGTGGAGCCAAATCCACCCTCACCTCTGCTGGTCTGATCCAGCTCTTCTACCTCTATTACTTCAGGAGATTCTACCGGCTGGATCAGCATCTGGGCAATTTTCATTCCAGTAGTAATAATAAATGGCTGTCGGCCCAAATTAATCAGAACAACTCTTACTTCTCCTCGATAACCGGCATCTACCACCCCCGCCAGCCGATGAACACCGCCAAGAGCAATTCCACTTTTATCCCAGATAAGACCAACGAAGCCAGGAGGAATAGCCATCTGGATGCCGGTGGGCACAGCAGCTGTTTCTCCCGGGTTTATGGTCATATCGACAGAGGAAAATAGGTCCATTCCAGCATCACCTTGATGGTGATAAACCGGGATTCTCGCCTGAGGGACGATTTTCTTTATCTTTATTTTCATTTCCAAACTCCTTGTCAAACACCTTCTACTCTAACTTCCTCAAAAAAAGGCCGAAGCAGTTCAGCCCAGCGGTAAAGCTGCTCAGCAGGAAAAGGTTTAATTTTTAAATATTCGGGGTCAATCGTATTATGAGGGACAAATTGCTGAAGCTGAAATACCCTGGCTCCTTTTAACCATTCGGCTATCTGAAGCAGCTCATCCACTCCGATTAATCCAGGGACTACAGTTGTTCTAAACAGATACTCCAATCCGGAATTTCTTATTATTTCCACGCTCAGATTAATTTTGGCCACATCAACTTTAGCCCGGACAATCTGCGGATACTTCTCCAAAGGACCTTTAATGTCCATGGCAATTAAGTCAACCAGTCCCTTTCTGATTAAGTTTTCCAGACGCTCAGGAAAAGAGCCATTAGTATCAATTTTGAGCCGAAAGCCACGAGTCTTAATTACTTCAGCCAGAACCTCTATTTCCTCCTGCAGCAAAGGCTCTCCGCCAGAAAGGCAAAGGCCGTCAAGCCAGCCCTTCCGTGAATCAAGATAGCTCAAGAAAAAATCAAGGTCGATGGTTGGAAGACGACCGGGATTAATTACCAGATCAGAATTATGGCAAAAAGGACAACGAAAATTACAGCCGGGCAGAAAAACTGTTGAGGAAATATATCCAGGGAAATCCTTAGAAGCAAACTTTTCTAAACCCTTGATTTCAACCACAACTCTAACTCCTCGGCTGAATTTAACACTGCTGTGGCCAGGCCGTTCTCCTGAATAATCAGGGTAGGAATAATTACGCTTCCAGAGCTATCCCTCCGCAGCAATTTAATGTAATCTCTTATCTTCAACCGTCCCTCTTTAGTACTGACATCAAACTCTCTGGCCTCGATCCCTTTTAACTTCATCAGCTCCTTAAGGCGGTCACACTTAGAACATCCTGGCAGGGTAAAGACAAAAAATTCCATCTTTTCTCATCCTCCTTTTCCGGTTAAACAATCATCTAACTTAAGCTAAATTAGAATATGGAGTTCGGTCTCGAAATTCCTGTTGTTTGCCATCATTCCAGGTTTTCACCGGCCGCAAATAACCTACAATCCGCGAATAGACTTCAGTCTCAGCCCCACAGGCAGGACATATATCCTTCTCACCAGGAAGGTAGCCGTGATTTTCACAAACGCTAAAAGTAGGGGTAATGCTGAAATAAGGTAATTTTGTTTCGGCAATTTTCTGCACCAGCCGTCGACAGGTTTTCCAATCCACGGCCTCAGGCAAAAAGGCGTGGAAAATTGTTCCTCCAGTATAGAGCGATTGAATATCTTCTTGGTGCTTCAGGGCTTCAAATATATCCCGGGTTGCATCCACATTGAGCTGGGTAGAATTAGTTAAATAGGGGAATTTATCTGTTCCCGAGGTATAAATATTTTTATATTTCTGGCGATCCAGACGAGCCAGCCGATAAGAAGTTGACTCGGCCGGCGAGGCTTCTAAATTATAGAGATGACCGGTTTCCTCTTGAAAATCTCTCAGTACCTCCCGCATGAAGTTCAGAGTTTCTATGGTAAATTCCTTCCCTTCAGGGGTTCCTATCCCCTTACCAAGAAAATTAATACAGGCTTCATGCATGCCACATAAACCAATCGTAGAAAAATGATTTTCAAAGTGCCCCAGATAGACCCTGGTATAGGGCATCAGCCCCCTTTCCAGCATGTTGTTGACAACCTCTCTTTTTGTTTCCAGCGATTCCTTGGCCAGAATCATCATTTCTTTGAGTTTATCGAAAAATTCTTGCTTGGATTGAGCTTCATAGCCGATTCGATTTAGATTGATGGTCACCACTCCGATCGAACCCGTCTGTTCACCAGCACCCCACATATTGCCAGGTCGGCGCCTTAATTCTCTCATATCCAGATTGAGACGACAGCACATAGCTCTAATATCGCCCGGATTGAGGTTGGTGCCGATATAATTTTGGAAATAAGGAATGCCGTACTTGGCTGTGGCTTCAAACAATAAGCGAGCATTGGGACTGTCCCAATCGAAATCTTTGGTAATGTTATAGGTAGGAATTGGAAAAGTAAAAACCCTTCCTTTCTGGTCGCCTTCAATCATCAGCTCCAGAAACGCACGATTAATCATATCCATTTCTTTCTGATAATCGCCATAACAGGTGTCAAGTTCTTCCCCGCCAATAATGGCCTTTTTATTTTTCAAATCATCGGGAACAATCCAGTCAAAGGTCAGGTTAGAAAATGGTGTTTGCCATCCCCAACGGGAGGGAACATTCAAGCCAAATACCAATTTCTGAATGTCCTGCTTCACTCGTTCGTAACTGAGATTATCAGCTCGGACGAAAGGCGCCAGAAAAGTATCGACGCTGGAAAAAGCCTGAGCCCCAGCAAACTCAGCCTGCATTGTCCCGATGTAATTAACCATATGTAAAGTAGCCGTTTCCAGATGTTTGGCCGGATGTGAATGAACCTGGTTAGGAACATGGCCAAAGCCTTTACGCAAAAGATTTTCCATAGACCAGCCTGCACAATAACCCACTATGGGATAAGATAAATCGTGAATATGAAATTCGCCCTCAAGATGGGCTTTTTTTATTCTTTCTGAATAAAGATTATTAAGAGCAAAATTGGCCAGAACCTCACCCGAAATCCTGGCATTAAGACCAGAAAAACTAACCTGGCCTTCGTTCGAATTCTCCCTGACTTTCCAGTCATGATCATTTATATAATCCTTAATTAATCTTTCCAGGTTAAGGCCAGTTTGTTTAGCTTCCCGAATAGCTTTGTGTTTATCTCGATAAAGTATGTAGGATTTAGCTACTTCATGGTAGCCCTGTTTCATTAAAACCATTTCCACGATATCTTGAATCTGTTCTACAGAAGGAATGGTATAACCACCAAACTTTTCTTCCAGGACAAAAACCACGATATCAGAGAGGTGCTGAGCCTCCATCAAATCATCAATTCCCTGGGAGCGCATCGCTTTGTAAATAGCGTTAGTAATTTTTTCTTGAGTAAAATCAACAATGGCTCCATCCCTTTTCTTTATTCTGGTGATCTTACTGCTTTTAACCATTCCTTCCTCCTAATATATAAATTTTTATTTTTAATTCCTTAACCTTAAAACCTTTTTTATGCTATATTTGGGCTGATGAGGAAAAAAATAGAAAAAACAATATTTTGTGCGGTCCATTGCCCTTAAATACTAAATGTTGTGCTTACGCCTATATATAAATACTTTGGATAAATTTTGTCAAGGGAAAATTTTAAAAAAATTGGTATCTTTTAAAATAAATTTTAGTGAGGGAGAAAATGCTCAGCTTTAGCCTGCAAACCACCAAAAAAGAAGAATTTATTGATATAACTGCCCGGGTAAAAAACCTGATAGAATCCTTGGCTGTTAAAAACGGATTAGTTTCTATTTTTGTTCCTCATACGACCTGTGGCTTAACCATCAACGAAAATGCCGACCCGGATGTAAAAAGTGATATCCTGCTGGCTTTGAGAAAAGCTGTTCCCGACAATCTTGCCTATGCCCATCTTGAGGGTAATTCCACCGCTCATATCAAAGCTTCTCTTGTTGGCAGCTCGGTTAATCTAATCATTGAAAATGGCCAGCTTCTGCTCGGAACCTGGCAGGGAATTTTTCTATGCGAGTTCGATGGACCGAGAACCAGGAAAGTCTGGCTTAAGATAATAGAAACTGACTGAAAAAAGTATTTTTATCTCTCTATTTATTAATCAAAGCTGTCTTTACGGTTAATACCCTCAAGGAAATGTCTATAATTTTCCCTTAGTCCTTATCTTTAAAGCCCTTTTTTAGCTGCATCCAGAATCCCACCTTCCTTGATGTCTGCCCGCTTTAGAAGAATGGCGAAAAATAGCCCGACTAATCCCAAGCTGGCAAACATCACCGAAGACGCGGTATAAGAATGAGTCTTATCGCGGAGAAAACCATTAAGCAACGGAAATAGCCCCAATCCAATGTTCTGAATAGCCGTCATCAAACCAAAGGCCGTTCCAGTTCGCTCCTGTCTGACTACCATTGGAACTGATGGCCACATAGCAGCTGGTACCAGAACAAAAGCGATTCCTAAAGCTATCATGGGATAAACCGGGAAGATATAGGTTAAACCCATTAACAGGTGGCAGGGCAAAAGCAAAAGCGAACCAAAAACCATCAGGGTCGCTCTTTTCCCAATCCTATCAATCAGACTTCCGGCCAGAGGGGCAAAAATCATAGATGCAAAAATGATTATAGAACTGATTCCTCCTGCTGTACTGAACATATGTAAAAAATTATTAAAGACCTGAACCAAAAATCCTCCTGAAGATTCAGCTGCCCGGGCTATTCCCCATTTATCCACAAAAAAGTCAGTAGAAAGAGCAGTAAAGGGGAAAATGGCTGAATAAAAGGTAAAACAGAGGGCGGTTATGTACCAAAAGGTTGGCTTGAATTCCTTGATATCTTTTAAGTTTATTTTTTCTCCTACTTCTTCTTTTTTAAGGTTCAGAACCTTTTCTCCCCGCCTGTCGAGCAAAATATAAAAAAGATTACCAAGAAGCGAAAGGCCACAGGCCAGAACTGCAGCCAGCAGGGCGTAGCGGAAACCACCAAAATATTTAGAAATAAGTTCCCCTGTATTAAAGGCGAAAAGAGAACCAAGCCGGCTGACGGTCAGAGTTGCCCCAAAAGAAAAAGCCAGTTCCTTATCTCGGAACCAGCGAGCCAGCATGGCACTCTGGGCTACAATCAGAGGTTCGGAACCAGCTCCAAAAATGAACCTTCCAAGAAAAAAGATAGGAATGCTACCCGCTTTCCAAACCAGAGCTGCTCCGATCAAAACCAGACAAGAAAAAAGAAAGCTGGCTTTCCGCGTCCCCAATTTATCCACCAGTATTCCTCCTACCAGAACAGCTAAAACAGCAGCCAGGCTGTACATCGTAAAAAAAGTGCCGACTGTTTGCCGGGGAACTTTTAGCTCTTCTATCAGAGAAGGAGCAATAGCGGAAACAATGTCATAGGCGAAATAACAACCAAAGGAAAGGGAAGCAATAAAAGCCAGCATGAGAAATCTGTACAATTTACTGGCCGGAGATAAAAATCTAAGACCTGCTTCTGCCTGATGTTCCACTTCAAACCTCTTCTTTCTAAACTGATTTTAAGCTGGCAAAATATAACAGGGTGATAAATATGTCAAGTCCATTTCTTTGGCCTTCTTTTCTCTGAAATATATTCTTGACCACCGCTCGCTAATTAGGGTTAAATAAAAGAAAAACTGCAAGAAAGGAGAAGCAAAAGCTATGGACCTTAAATTTAAGAGGGGCGCTATTAATTTTATGGCCGTGGGTCTCGTTCTGGCTGTGATTTTGGTAGTAGGAGGAGCCTTAACCCTGTATTACACCAAAGGCAGGAATATCACCATTCAGGATATTTCCTCTGCAGAAAAAATTGCTGGTCTGCACTTCACTACAAAAGAAAAAGAAATGATGCTTCCAGATCTGAAAGAAAATTTATCCAATTACTTAAAAATGAGAGAGATATCTTTAAAAAATTCAGTCCCTCCTGCCCTAATCTTCAATCCGCTGCCGGCTGGGTTTGATCTGGATAGCTTTAAGAATAAGGACCAATTTCTTTACGACGAACCAAAAGAAGTGGCTGTCCCGGATCATCTGGAAGATCTGGCCTTCTATTCAGTTGCCGACTTAGCCTGGCTGATACGAAACCATAGAATTTCCTCTGAATTTTTAACCAGGCTTTATTTAGAAAGATTAAAAAAATATGGGCCCAAGCTTCGCTGTCTGGTCACTCTGACCGAAGAACTGGCTCTGAAACAGGCCAGAAAAGCCGATGAGGAATTGGCTGCTGGCCATTACCGTGGTCCCCTTCATGGCATTCCTTATGGTCTGAAAGATTTATTTGCCGTTAAGGGTTATCCCACGACCTGGGGTTCCCCGATTTATAAAAACCAGGTTATCGATGAGAATTCTACCGTTTTTGAAAGGCTGACAGAAGCCGGAGCGGTATTAGTGGCAAAACTGAGCATGGGAGAATTAGCCTGGGGAGATGTCTGGTTTAAAGGTATGACCAGAAATCCCTGGGATCCGACCCAGGGGTCAAGCGGCTCATCGGCGGGTTCAGCTTCAGCCACTGCAGCTGGGCTGGTAGCTTTTGCCATTGGAACAGAAACCTGGGGATCAATTGTTTCTCCCTCTACCCGCTGTGGTGTCTCAGGATTGCGTCCGACTTTTGGCCGGGTGAGTCGCTATGGAGCAATGGCTCTAAGCTGGAGTATGGATAAGGTCGGCCCAATTGCCCGGACAGCAGAAGACCTGGCTCTTATTTTTAGAGCTATTATCGGCCCGGATGAAAAAGACCGGTCTGTTTATGATTTACCCTTTTCTTACAATGGCCGTGAAGATTTGAAAAATATCAAGGTGGGCTATTTAAAGAAATCTTTTGAGCGGATTCGCTCCAATCAAGAAAAATATTTAGCTGTGCTCAAAACACTTAAATCCCTTGGTGTAGAGCTCATTGAACTTGACCTGCCAGATATTGATCCCGAGCCCATAAACTTTATCCTCAATGCCGAAGCAGCCGCCGCTTTTGATGAAATAACCAGGAAAAATCTGGACGAACAAATGGTCAGGCAGGGACGGGATGCCTGGCCCAATGTCTTCCGGCAGGCAAGGTTTATTCCGGCAGTAGAATACATTCAAGCCAACAGGATTCGCACCCTGCTTATCGAGCAAATGGCAGAGAAGCTAAAAGGAATTGACGTCTATGTCTCTACTTCAGCCGGAAACAATCTTCTCCTAACCAATCTGACCGGGCATCCTACTGTAGTTGTCCCTTGCGGTTTCGATGAAAAAGGACATCCCCTGAGCATTTCTTTTACTGGAAATCTTTTTGAGGAAGGTCGGACCATTCGTCTGGCCAAAGCCTATCAACTGGCAACAGGGTATTATCTTCAACATCCGGACCTTTCCCGGCTGGAAAATTTAAAAGAATAAGATGGAGAAAAATTATCGCTTTAAGCTAAATCTGTTTTCGATAAAACAAAAAGCAATATAGTATAATAAACCTATGAAAATCGAATTTATTAATTTTGAGTCCTATCTTTCAGATATAAACCTGGCTCACCGCCAGCTAATTAAAATTGATTTTATCAACCGGCTTTTCCGAAAAGATTTCACTATCTGGAAAGAAAATGATAAAGAAATTTCCAACCGGCTGGGCTGGCTGGACAGTCCCCTGAAAATGGAACCCTGGTTAAAAGATTATGAACAGGAAGCAGAAAAAATAAGAAAAGCTGGATTTAAGCTGGCTGTCCTCTTGGGAATGGGTGGATCCAGTCTTGGGCCTGAAGCTTTAAGCCGACTTTCAGCTCCCGTCCCCGGACATCCTCAATTCTTGGTTCTTGATTCAACCTGCCCTTCAGCCATTAAAAATGTTGCTGTCAGAACAGAAAAAGAACCGACTTTATTTATTGTCTCCTCTAAGAGCGGAACTACCATAGAAACTCTCAGTCTATTCAATTATTTTTTCCAGCAACAACAGCAAATGTACGGTGCTGAAGCAGGAAGGCATTTTATTGCTATAACTGATCCCGGCACCCCCCTGGAGAGAATAGCTTCACAGGTCGGTTTCAGAAAAATAGTCGCCGGATTTCCTGAGATAGGTGGAAGGTTTTCAGTTCTTTCTCCTTTTGGTCTTTTTCCTGCAGCCGTTTTAGGTTATGACTTAGAAAAGCTCCTCGCTCCTGCAGTTAAAAGTTTTACCCTGCTTCATAAGGGAAACTATGACCATCCTGGAATTAAAATTGGAGTTTTCCTTGGAGTTTTAACCGCTCTGGGAAAAAACAAATTGACCTTAGTTCTGCCTCCAGAGCTCAATACCCTGGGCCGCTGGCTGGAGCAGCTGATAGCTGAGAGTACCGGGAAAGAAGGGAAAGAAGTGCTTCCAGTAATAGAAAATTTGCCGCTTTCTGAAAAAGATTATAGCTCTGACCGAATTTTTGTTTTCTATGATCTGGAAGAAGGGAAAAATATATTTGCCAGGGAGAAGCTGGAACGACTTCTGAAGATAAAACTGCCACTGCTCTATTTAACTTTTTCTCCCGAGGAAATTGCCGAACACTTCTATATCTGGGAATTAGCCACGGCTCTTATTGGTTATTTCCTCAAAATAAACCCCTTTAATCAGCCTGATGTGGAACTAACCAAAAAAAAGACCAGAGAAATATTGCCTCAACCCAAGTCCAACATTTCCGATTCTCCTGAATTAAAATTAGATTGTGAAAATTTTTATAAAGAATTTAAAGCCTTCCTGTTAAATACAAACGCACCCGTTGAATATTTAAGCTTGCTGGCATTTCTCCCCCCCAGTGAAAACCTGGACATAGCCCTCAGCAACTTAGCCCGTCAGCTAACCCAGAAGACTGGTTTTCCCTGTACCTGGAATTATGGTCCAGCCTATCTTCACTCTACCGGGCAGTTGCATAAAGGCGGCAGCGGAAAAGGGCGTTTTCTTGGATTACTTTTTCAGGAAAAAGAAGAGGTGCTCATTCCTTCGCTGCCTCAGAATCCAGCTACCGCTTCCTCATTTAATCAGCTGTTTACAGCTCAAGCTCTGGCTGATTTTTCGGTGCTTAAAGAAAGAGGAAGGAAAGTTATGGCAATAAAAATTGAAAAAAACCCTGTGGAGGAAATCTTCAGGCTGGGAGAGATAGTAAGAAATATTTAAAAAAAATGAGGGGAGGAAAGTCCTCCCCTCTTTTATTTTCCTGGTTCTTATTAATTATCAATCAGAAAAGCCCGCAAAAAACAACATCGGCATGGAAAAGCTCTTTAGTCTTAGCTCTGACTTTTTTATCAACCTGCTCTTTAACGTTAAGATAAAACCAGAACTTATCAAAAAGCCTCAGCTTTTTCATATAAAACTCGGCATAATCAGTAATGTTATCAGCAATTACTCTGGCTATTTCCTTGCCCTTTTTATCCAGAATTACAATATCGGTAACTTCTTTTTCGCTAGTGCCTTCTTTAACTTTGACTTTCTCTAACTTGCCATAGACCTTAACCTTGGTTTTTCCTTCCCATTCTTCAGGCTTATTAATGCTGGTAATATCCAGGGCTACATAATTATCTCTGGTGCGCTGGTCAAAATAGGTGCTGAGATCCGGTTCTCCAGAACGTGTATAAATATTACGATAGTTAGTCCCTTCTTTAAGATCAATGGAATCAGCCAGAATTAAGTTGGATTTATCCGGGAGAACAGTGGCTTTAACTTTGACTTCTTTACCAACCAAATTATTCAGGCCACCTTCAACATTTCCCGCTACAATAATATCCAGTCCCTGGGCTTCAGGTATATAAATATATTTACCCACAACTACCTTGACCGTGCCTTCGACTTCTCTTATCGCTGGGGCGGCTGCGGTTTGCTGGGAGTAAGCAGCCACCGAACCGAGGCTGATCAAGCTTAACGCCATAACTAAGGAAAAAACTACTTTTTTCCACGAACTCATCTCGTATACCTCCAATCTTTAATTCTTAAACTATAAACATAAACCGACCACTTACCTGCCCGCCAGAAGCGGCCACAGGAAGGAATCTTTATACCACTGATTTTAATAAAAGTAAAGAAAAAATTTACTGGCTTTTAGCCATTCTTTTTTTTGAAAGATGAATAAGAATTATGGCTGGTTGTAGCCTTCGAACTATTTAGGTGTTCGGGCCTAATCTTTGAAGGTGAATAACTGTGTACCCGGGTAGCTTCATTCCTGTTACGAACAGAAGGCTGACTGTAAGGACGGGGAAGAGAAGGTAAATTGTAAGAAGATGATTTTCTTTCCTGGATCGAAAAAGTTTTTCTGGAAAGAGTACTGGAGGAGTGAGAAGTAAAAGAATTTCCACTATCATTCCTCAGCCTGGAAGCTGGACTGTATTCTCTTATCCTTGAATCTTCATCTTTTTTGGGGGAGAACGTCTTTCGCTCTGGAGAATATAATTTAGGAGCAGTTCTTTCTGGATAGGCCTTAATCTCAGGCCGTGCTGGCCTGGGATTATTTCTGGGCTCATTAGAATCAGGTCTGAGATTTTGTTTCTGGGGATATTGCTCTCTGGAAATAGTAGAGGAAGAAGAAGGATACTGCCTTATTATTTTTGTCCTTTGAACATTTTCATCACTCCTTGAGGGGAAACTTCTTGGCTTTTCTGCTTCTCTTAAAATTTTAGGGCTCTGGCTGTTATTATTGGGAGAAGAAAAATTTCTCCCGTCACTTAATCTGGATATCCGGCCTGTTTTATTCAGGTTATACTCATTTATAACTGTCCGGGTAGAGGAGGACACCCCCAGCCTGAGAGAGGTATTTACAACAGGCCTAATTTGTGGTTGCCGAGATTCCAGTCTGATCTTTTCTATGCCCCGAAGTTCTTCCGGTCTGATAAGAGTTCGCCCTGTATAGGGAACCTGCATTTGATTTCTCCTGACCATAACCAGAGCTCTGGAATGAATAGGATAATAGATATCGCTATATCTTTCATAGACATAATTATTGATAATCACCAAGGGCCTGTTCCAGTAGCTCAAAGGACACCAGGCGACAAAATTGGTATCCCAGTACCAGTGGACCCAGGCCGGGCCCCAATGAACAGTAGGAATCCAGTACCAGCCAAGTCCCAGCCGCCACTGCCAGCGCCCATAATGATAAACTGCCCAACCCCAGGGCTCAGTCGAAACCCAGGTCCATCCTATCCGCGGATACCAGACCCATCGCCCCATCAAATAGGGTCGCCAATCTACATAGGTAACCGTTGGTACCCAGACATAACCATAAGGACTTTCATAGACCCAGTTACCATATGAATCGAGTTCCGGTTCATATTCCCTTATTTCAGCCGGTAAATAAGAAGAATTATGATAACCGGCTCTTACCAGCAACTGGTCTCTATCCGAATTCCAGGAGGCAAACTCATCATCAAAATTTCCACCGGCTTGAGACTTTTCTAAATAACCTTCAGAAGCAGAGACTAATTCCCCTGTTTCCAGGGCCAGACTTTCTTCCTGGCCGGAGGCTTCCAGACTTCCCTCAATGACAGTCGCTTTGGTTTGGTTTTGTTCTCCAACCTCAAAGCGATAAAGGCCAGCTTCAAGTACGTAGAAAGAAGCATCAGGTGTATGCATAGCCAGAGACTTCTCTCTCAGTAAATTACTGACCCGGAGATAAGCCTTTCCCTGGTGAAGATGCAGAGAAATATCTTCCTCATCAGATTGGGGAAGACTGGCTATTTCTACAATTGAATAACGATCCAGACGTAAGAGATTATTTCTCCCAAAATTTATTTCCACCAGACCGTCCTGGGTTACAATTTTATCGCCCGCTGTCAGGGCATAATTTACTTCTGCCGCCTCTACTCCGAGATCATTTGCCCTGTCCACCCGGACATCACCCTCTACATAGCTTATACGAGCCAAAGAATAAGGATAATAAGATTCTTGAGCTTGAACTGGAAGAAAGAAGACGAGGGAACCCATTACAATCAGGCTAATCAAGATTATTTTTCTCATCTTCTTCTCCTTTCATCCTTCTTATATGCAACAATTGTGCCAGGTTTCTTTAGAGGAAAATTCATTAAGAAATATGAAAAATTAAATCTTATGTCCAGAAAAAAGGACAGTTTTCCCCTCTAAGTTAGCTAACTTAGGCTTTGAACTGGAAAATCTTTAAAATCCTGCCTTAGTAATAAAAAAAGGGCAGATTTTATTCTGCCCTTTCTCTCTTCTTGCTTAAGTTAAAATTAATAGATTCTAAAACTTATTTAAACTTACCGCCATCCCCAGAGACCAAATCCCCAGCGTCTGAACATCATTGGCCGGCGAAAACGGCCGCCGGGACCCATAAGCAGATTCCTCCGCAGCCTGAAATCCTGACGGTATTCCTTAATTTTTTTGAGCTGTTCAGGTGTAAAGATTTTTTCCCATTCTTTTCTATTCTTAAATTGAGCTTTCATCCTCTCAGCCCTGAGTTTGGAAATTTGATCAATCAGGCCATTAATTTTATTCTCATCAGCATTGGGGTCGGCCATTAGTTTTCTTAAGTCCTGCCTCATCTGGCTCATTTTTTCCCGAAAAGCTTTAGCCTCCTGCAGGCGAGCCTGGCGGAATTCTTGCAGCTTTTTTTCCTGCTCTGGAGTTAGCTGCAGAGCATCCTTGAGGAGCTGGGCACCAGGCCTTAACCCCATCATTCTCTGTCCCTGAGCTGGCTGAGCCATTAGATTATAAGCAACGATACCAGTCAGAAAAATAGCAATAAGAGATATTGCCAACCATCCTTTTTTCATCGTGATTCCTCCTCATTATTAATAATTTTAATCATTTTCTTGGTTTCATAAATATTAGACAATTGGAAGGGCAATTCCTTGGAAAAAGGGAAATTATTCCTGACGATGGCGGAATTTATCCAGAGCAACAGCAATAATGATAATAGCTCCTATTATTATTTCCTGAAAATAATTTGGCCAGCCCTTCATGGTACAACCATTTCTAAGGAAGGCCATAATAAATACTCCAATCAGAGTTCCAGATATACTTCCTTCTCCCCCGCTAAGGCTGCCGCCGCCTATGACCACAGCAGCAATTATATCAAGCTCGAGTCCCATGGCTACGGTCGGGTCGCCCACAGTTAACCGGGCAAACTCCATTACTCCCGCCAGACCGCAGAAAAGTCCGGAAAGGGTATAAATCATTATTTTTACCCGGTCTGTCCTGATTCCGCACAATCTGGCTGTTAGTTCATTTGATCCGATGGCGAACACCTGGCGCCCAAAAATAGTTTTTTTCAGCACTATGGCCATTATTATCGCCAGAAAAATCATTACCCAGATCCCCGGGGACAAAAGAAGCCAGGAAGGACGAGGGATTCTGATCATCAGGTTATTCAGCCAGGTCATCGGGGCATCAATTTTCTGGTTGCGGGCTATCCACTTCGCCAGTCCTCTGGCAATGCCCATCATTCCCAGAGTGACGATAAACGGCACCAGCCTTAACTTAGTAATTAATAAACCATTCACCAGACCAATTAATCCTCCGGCTAACAGCCCAATAAAAGCAGCTATTAGCGGAGACAATCCGAGATTTATAGAATAAGCCACCAGAACGCAGCTCAAAGCCAGATTAGAAGCAGCCGAGAGATCAATTCCTCCGCTTATGATAATAAAAGTCATTCCTAAGGCGGAAAGAGCCACTATAACTGATTGAGTGGCTACACTTTTAATATTAGCCAGACTCAAAAATCTTTCTGAGACTTCAGGCATTAAGGAAAACAGGGAAATAACCAAAATTAAACCGATAAAAGGGGCAACGAGCCCGCCTATCTTTTTTACCACAGGAGCAGGAGTATTAATCTTCACCTTTGTTCTCCAATTTTATTTCTATTTTCTATCGTAATTGCTCTCTTTACCAGTAACTGCTGCCTTCATCAAATCAGCCTCTGTCCACTCCTCCACCGGCCGAATTTCCACCAGTTGTCCCCGATAAAAAACAGCTATTCGGTCACACACCCCAAGCAACTCAGGAAAATAGGAGCTGACAAAAATAACCGCCCGCCTTTCGCTGGCTAAATGAGCAATTATCTCATAGATCTGAGCTTTACTTAAGACATCTATACCCCGGGTTGGTTCATCCAGAAGAAAAACTTTTGCCTGTTGATGAAGCAACCTGGCCAGAGCCACCTTCTGTTGATTACCTCCAGAAAGAGTCCAGATCTTCTGTTCAGGGGATTGGGCTTTAATCTTCAACTGATCCATCCAGTCAGCAGCAACCTGCTTTTGCTTCCGATTATTTAAAAAACCCCACCGCAAGTAAGGGCGTAAACAGCTTAAAGTTAGATTGTCACTGAGGCTCATTCTGGCTGCCAGACCTTCATTCTGGCGATCTTCGCTGAGATATCCGAGCCCCCGAGCTATACCGAGCCGTGGTTGAATAGCGGGGTACATATTTCCTGAAATCTCCACCACCCCATCTTTTAGGCGATCCAAGCCAAAGACCGTCCTTAAGAACTCTGTCCGTCCTGAACCCACCAGCCCGGCTATGCCCAGAATTTCTCCCTCTTTTAACTCCAGAGAAATTCTCCCGGACATCCTTGTCCCTTGAATTTTCTGGCAATTAAGTACTGTCTTACCTAACTGATGAGGTAAGCGCGGGTAAAGCTCAGATAATTTCTTGCCAATCATCATCTCTATAAGTTCTTCCAGGCTGGTTTCGGCCATCTGACCACAGCCTGCAACCTGGCCATCACGTAAAACTGTAAACTGGTCTGCAATCTCCATCACTTCTTCCAGAAAATGAGATACATAGATTATTCCCACGCCTTCAGCCTTGAGTTTTCTGATTATTTCAAACAAACGCCTGGTATCTTCCTTAGCCAAGCTGCTGGTTGGCTCATCCATAACCAAAATCCTAGCCTGGCTGATCAGTGCCCTGGCTATTTCTACAACCTGACGGGCTCCAATGGGAAGTTTCCTCACCTGTATCTCCGGGGAAATTTCAGAATGATGAAGAAATTCCAGAACCTGCTTAATTTTCGTTCTTCTCTCTTTTCTTTTAATAAAGCCGAAGCGAGTTTCTTCCTGACCGAGCATAATATTTTCTTCAACGGTCAGATGAGGAGCCAGATTGAGTTCCTGATAAATGACTGCAATTCCTTCTTTCCGACCATCAAGCGGATTTGAAGGATGGTAGGGAATCCCAGAAATAAACATCTCCCCGGAATCGAGGCTATAAGCTCCACTTAAAATTTTTATTAAGGTACTCTTCCCGGCTCCATTCTCCCCGATTAGAGCTTGAACTTCACCTTTCTCCAGTTTAAAATCGACCTGATTTAAAACCAGATTGGGACCAAATCTTTTACTGATTTTTTTAAGAACAAGGAGTGGAGTTTCCGGCATTACCAATCACTGCTCTTTTTTATCGAACATAATGGGAAATATCAGGTTGAAGTAAAGCCTTTATTTCTAAAGTTTCCATATTTTCGGGCGTAGCCAATTTTACCCCGGTATCGATTCTTTTTTCTATCGGTTTTCCTTGGAGATAATCAACAAGGATTTTAACTCCGAGATAGCCCATTTTAACCGGATCTTGAAGGACCAGACCATGCAATTCTTTATTCTTTAAAGCCTCAATGAGTTTAGCCGAGCTGTCAAATCCAACGAACTTTATTTTCCCGGCCAATCCAGCTTCCTGCAGAGCTCGCAGTGCCCCGAATGTACTGGATTCATTGGGAGCAAAAATTCCTTCCACCTGAGGAAAACGGCTTAGAAGATTTTCCGTAAGTTGATAGGCAGATTCGGTAGTTGTCCCGGCATACTGATCTTTAACCAGAAATTCTATTTCTGGATATTCCTTGGTCATGGTATCCAGAAAACCCTGCTCTCTGAAGGTAGTGCTGGCTGAACCTTCCAGATACCTGATTAAAAATATTTTACCCTTTTTCCCCATTATTTCGGCCAGACGGCGAGCGGCAATTACTCCTCCCTGATAATTATCAGTGGCCACAAAACTGAGATAGTTTTCCCCCTGAAGATTAGAATCAATAATGACTACGGGAATTCCTTCTTGTCGAGCTTCATCCACCGGTCTGACCAAAGCCCGATCATCAAGCGGGGCCAAAACTATGCCATCAACTTTTCTGCTGATAAAATCTTCAACTACCTGAATTTGCTGGGAGCGATCGTCTTCTTTCTGCGGTCCCTTCCAGAAAATTTCCACTCCCAGCTCTTGCCCGGCCTTGATTGCTCCAGCCTGAACAGCTTTCCAGTACTCATGAGTTGTGCCTTTAGGAATAACAGCGATTTTATATGTCCGGCTGGTGGTTCCGCCTCCAGCCGCGGTCCGCTCAGAACGACATCCTACTAACACCAGAAAAAAAATGCCGAGGAAAACAAGAAAAATGAGCTTCATTTTTTTTATCGTTTTTATAAACATGCTATCAGTATAATTCAGAGGGAAAAAACAAGTCAAAAAAATTTTATAAAGAAAATAAAAAGGAGCTACCTTTTTTGAAGCGATAGCTCCTTTTTAACTGAAGAATTTGCCTTTATTATTTCTGTTGGAAAAAAGCTCAGCCTTTTTTGAGGATGGGCATTCCGGTTTTAGCTGTCTCCACTACTTTGTAACCAGCCGGGACAGCATCCAGAGCACCGGGTCTGACATCTCTGGCAAAATAATAAATGGTCTGCTTTTTCCCACCTCTGAGCTGAACCTCACGGGAATGCAGGTAATAAGTGATCCCCTTTTTGTTTTTGAATTCGTAAGGCATGAATTAAACCTCCAAAAAAATTTTTTTATTCAGACTTAAAAAGAGTAGCCAAGGGTAAAGCCCAAAAGCTGCCCCAGAGTGTGATAGGTCCCGCTACCCAATCCTGATGGATAGATATCCCTATTGGGTGAAGTACGATTGGAAAACATTTCATATTGGTAGCCTACATCCACTCGAAATCTATTCTTAGTATAGCCTAAACCTGCAGTAAGTGCCACCCGGCTGGCATCGGGCAAAGAAGGATCCATAGATTCTATCGGCTGAGGGGTCTGATCGTAAAGAATACCGCACCGCAGGGCAAGATTTTCCTTGACCTGGTATTGGAGTCCAGTTCTTAAAATTATGGAATTTTTAAAGTTTTCTTCAACCAGCTCCTGTTCCGTACCAGCTCCTCCCTCATAGACAACATTAATAGTATAATTTTTATAAACCTTCCAGGTGTAATATTGAATTTCAGCTGACCATAATAATTTTGGACTGAGTTGATAAGAAGCTCCCAATCCAAAAAGATTGGGGAATTTGAAAGTAGTAGTAACAGCTCCTGAGCCGGGAATATAAGGTTGAATCGGAGCTGGAACATTGCTCTTATCCAGAGTCAAAGTGCCACTATAATCAATATTAAATCCGCTTCTCCAGTGGAAGCCAAGAGAAAATTTACCTTTTTTAAAGAGCAAACCAGCATTATAACCGACAGAGTTTCCTTTACTCTTGTTTAAGGAAGCCGGAATGTCACCTGCCCAGACGCTGGGAATAACTACGTGTCTGGATAAATCCTGAGAAAGAGTTGAATGAATATAAGAAACACCCACTCCAATTGAAAGATTATCAGTAATCATAAAAGCAATAGCTGGATTAATAAAAAAAGTTTCCATCGTCGTCTGGGTGCAGATGTACTTTAAGGGATAGTTTACTGGCCAGGATGTTCCCAGGCCATAAGGGGCAAAAACGCCAATTCCTGCCGCCAGTCTGGAACCAAGTTTCTGAGTCAAATAAAAATGAGGTGGAAAGAAAGTTTGATCCAATTGATAGACCTTTTGATAAGTAGGATCTGGCCAGTTAGGTAAGGAAACTGATCCAGAAGGGAAAATAAATGTTCCCCCTGCTTCGATCTGGGTTCCCTTTAACCAGGCCATACCAGCTGGATTATAAAAAACAGCAGTAGCATTATTGGCAATACTGACAAAAGCTCCGGCCATGCCCATAGCCGCCGCTCCGTGTTCATAAATGAGAAATCCGGAGCCAAAAGCAACTGTGGATAGAATAAAAACTAAGGCCAAACTCATAAACATTAATTTTTTCATTACCCATTCCTCCACTTAGATTTAAAATCTCTGCCCTCAAAAAGGCCTGGCTTTCTTTTATTAAATTTATAGGCCGTTGTCAAGCTGGCAAATAAAATTTCCTAAATATTTATTGAATAAAGCCCACACCAGGAGGGACATCAGCCGGAACTATTGGACCAAACATTTCCTCATATCTTTTTATGTTTTCCTGCAGGGCTTCTGAAAATCTTTTAGCGTGAGCCGGGCTGAGAATTATCCTGGCTAAGAGTTTGCCCATGGGTCCATCTGGAAAAATGAAGGCAAAATCAAAAATAAATTCTTCCCGGCTATGGCGGATGGCAGCCAGATTGGAATACTGCCCCGTAGCCAGATTTTCCTCCACTTTAATATCAATTTTCTTTTCTTTGCTTATTGGCTGATTCATTTCTTCTCCTTTCTCCTCAATCACAGATTTTATTTACATTCTATTAAAAAATCCATTTCTTAGCTACCATTTATGATTCTAAATTTACTAACGTTAACGCTAATTTTTAAAAAAATTTTTATCTAACTGAAAATAAATTAATTATGATAAGAAAAAATACTTGACAATTGATTTAATTGGCTTAAAATAATATTGGCTTTCCTGGGCGGGCTGGGGAAAGCCCCCACCTTTTTGGTTCCCATCATCAACCCCCCTTTTGCTGACAACAGCCCGCATCTAACTTTTGAACTATCTTTGGTGTTAAGAATTTAAATTTATTAATATTTGCTTTTGCCCCGATAAATAGATTGGAAATTGTAAAATTTATTCTCTGCTCAAGCTGTTTTTTTTACTCTGAATAAAATTCAATCATTTTTCTAACCGCTTCTTGACAGACCGGGCAGTAGGGTTTTTTCCCTTTAGTAAACATAATGCAATCTACGGCCGGACGGTAGAGTCCAGTGGAGGAATATCCGGCTCCTTCAAAGGCACCCACTTTGCCAGCATATTTACTTCTGGCCAGAAACTCCTCAATTTTTCTGGCCTGTTCTAAGGATAGTTTTTCACTCTCTTCTTCCAGTTTAATAATTTCTTCTCTGGGAGCTCCTTCCCTTTTCATTCTGGCGATTTTTTCATTGAGTTCCTGCCTTATTTTTTGATAAGCCAGGTCCAGACGGTCAAATTCATTTTTTTCCCAGGGAGTAGGGATAGGGATACCAGGTGAAACCAGGTTTTTCCACTTGATGTTCTGAGGATCAAGAAGAGCAGTTATATTAGGTTCGACTGGCTCCACTCCTCTTGGATAAAACTCATTGTAGGCAACCTGAGAAGTGTAATATTCATCAGCCAATCCGGTAAAAGAATGCCCAAATTCATGGAGTAGCAAATAATCAGACCACTCATTATCAGCGGTAAAAGTACAATAAAGGTTATAAATTCCACCTCCGCCGTAGCGCTTATGATTGACCATAATAAGAATAGTGTCATAAGGAATAGTTGCAGCTATGTTGCGAATCTCCAGGTTATTTTCGGAGAGCAGATATCTTTCTGAGCCAAAGGAATCGAAGCTACAACCGAGAGCTGTCCTTTTATAAATTCCATAACCAGGTTCATCACAACCACTTTCAGCCGAAGGCTTGAAGACCCCATAGATGTTGAATTTATTCTGCAAACTTTTATATGGCTCCTGGCTAAAAAAAATCTGGACAAATTTTTTCAGATCCTCTTTAAACTTGGCTTCCTCTTCAGCCCGATACCCTTCGGCCAGAAAAGCCACATCTACTTTTTCATGAGGAGCACCGCTTCTCCGGAGCTCAAAGACTTTGACCTCAGGATCCAGTTTTTCCTTCACCACATAGATAGAAGCAGGGTCAATTTCCTTAGAAAAAATCTGATGAAAATTATTCTGCCGGTCTCTAACCTCTATAGTCAGAACAACTTTATTTTTAGGAAAAGGAATCAACACTGATTCCTGAAAAGTTCGTTTAACTCCCTTTATAGCCTCATCAGTAGTTTTATATTCACCAAATAAACTATCGAAACCCCGAGAAAAAATAAGCTGATTACTGGCCGAATCAAAAACTTCGACCTGATATCTTCCCCGCGAAAAGGGGTCAAGCAAATTGTTGATTGAACCGGCCCAGATTCCCTGTTGATAAATTTTATCCAGAGTAATTATTTCTTCCTGACTATCCCCAATATGGTAATAATCAACCCGCATGGTTTTATCCAGGAAATAACGGTCAAAAGGAATCTTTCCCTGAGCCGGAAAAGCGACCCCAGCCAGCAGAGAAAGAAGAAACAGTAAAAAAAGACCCAAAGCGTAAAAAGATAATTTTTTCATTTTAATTCTCCTTTGGTTCCTCTTGTTTCTTTTTTATTTTATTTTTAATCCCCAGGCCTGATGGCCCGGCCGGCAATTTCCTTTATTAGCTTAAAAGCCAGAGCGGCAGTGATTTCAGAAAAATCTCTGGTAGGATTTAACTCCACAATGTCAAAACCAACAATCGGTGCCCTTAAATTGTGAATGAGGTCTATAACCTGTCTTGAAGTTAAACCGCCAGGCTCATGATGAGAAACCCCCGGGGCAAAAGCAGGATCAAAAACATCCAGGTCTAAAGAAATATAAAGTGGATTATTGAATTCCATACTTAATTTTTCCGGCCAATTTCGGGCCTCAATGATTTTGACCTTATACTTATCAGCCAGAGCTCTCTGTTCTGGTGTGGTTGATCTCAAACCGACTTGAACTAAATTTTTTACCAGGCCCTCTTCCAGAATCCTGGCTATGGGACAGGCATGAGAAAGGCGATCACCATAAAGGTCTTCATACATGTCAGAATGAGCATCAAGATGGAGAAGATCGAGTCGCCCATAATAGGTAGCCACTGCCCTAACAGCCGGGTAGGTAATTGAATGGTCACCACCAAGAATGATGGGAATCGCTTCTCTGGCCACCACTTCAGCAACTTTTTTCTCTATTTCTCCGAATGTTTTAAGCATATCGCCTGAAGTATCCACATCACCCAGATCCACCAGTACAGTTTCTTCAGATAGGTCAACTCCTAACTCAGTATCAGGGTTATAGCATTTACCGGTAGAAACCCGCCGGATAGCTTCCGGTCCGCTGGCCGCTCCCCGGAGAAAGCTCGATTTTTCATCAAATGGAACACCAATAATAGCCAGAGAATAATCGGGATGTTCTGATAATTTTTTTAAAGCACCGCCAAAATCAGTCATCTTGCCCTCCGCTTTATTCTGAAATTTTTTAATTTTTTACTTTCATCCGTTCTTCTTTTTTTATTTTATATAATGATTATACAGGAGATTAAATTTAAAAAAATAACTGAAATTTTTTTCTCAGCCGTTTTATTTTGCCTTCAGGACAAAGTCTTTAATCCTTAAGCTTCTCTAACCATATTAAAAAAAGCCAGAGCAGCTAAACTGACTGCCGAGCCGCTGGCTGGTTCTTCCACTAAGTCATAATCAAGAAAATAAGCTCTTTTAGCCTCTATAATTTCAAGCAAGATGGCTAAAGCCGGAAAGCCACAGACATTGAACCAATCTTCAACTTCTTGGTGGCGTTTCCAAAAAGAAACAGCATCAAGATGGAGTAAAGCTTCAATGATTTGCTGATCAAAATTTATAATAACTTCTTTAAGCTCCGAAGCCTTTTGCCGATGACCAAATTTCAACCCAACATGAGACAAATCGACACCAGCCACAATTAAAGTTCGCTTCTGAGGTTCAGCGGTTAATTCTTTTAAAGTGCGAATAAAAAGATTCAGCCCGGGGATTTCAGAGGCACGAGTGACTTCTTTCAACCACTGATGAAAAGAACCGCAAAGAATCGGTATCACTTCCAGGTTTTTCCCCAGACAATACTGAAGGAAAAGCAGCTGAAATTCTATAGAATGCTCTGTTCTATGGGCTAAATCATCAGGAGCAGCCAGAGTTCCTGCTGCCTCTTTTAATTTTTTTACTGCCTCTTTATCAGTTTTAACCCGCCCGAAGGGAGTAATAAAATCTTTTTCGGTTAAAGCCAATAGCCCATTTTCCAGGGAATGGCCTATTCCCAGAACAATCACCCGGTCAAAGGACAATCCCTGGAGCCAGCGATAGGCAGCTCCATAAACCCGGCGCCCGGCCTGGAGGTCTATATGCGGGGCAATCAAAGCCTGAAGCCCAGCCGCAGGTAGTTCAGGCCTCGTTTTTTCCCTATTTTTATTTTTCTCTTTTTCAGCTTCGCCCTGAGAACTACTTTCCAGAATCTCTTTGATAAACAATCTTAAGTTATCTTCCTCTGCTGGGTAAGCCTGACCGGAAAGAGCTGCTGGTCTTCCAGTCATTTTAGAAAATTCCTGGGCCAATCTCTCTTTCTCCTGGCGAAACTCCGGGGTATCAAGAATCATTAATTTACTGAATTTTTCCAGCACCTGGCTGACCAGGCTGGCGCCTTCGAGGGAATAACCTCGCTGCCTTAAAAATTCAAGTTGAATGTCTTCAGCCCTTTTTTCTCCGTTTATTAAAGCCAAGATGTCGACCGCTTCTCCCTGAAGGACAACTGGATTCTTTATAAGCCCGAGGCGGTCAGATATAAGTAAAGCTCGATTCCCCTTATAATTTATCGCCTGAATTTCCAGATCGGTTCGCAATTTAATTGCCACTTTTTTATTCCTTCTAAATTAAATTAATACTTTCCGCTAATTTTTCAATATTTTCGGGGATAATTCTTGCTCCTGAGGAAGATTATTTTTCAGGCGCGCAGTTCCAGATCAATTATCTGGAGAAAGAATTACAGAAATTTTTATTCAGATTTTTTTCTTCTTTTATTTAGCTGGTTGTGAATAAAGGAAGTTGGAGAAAAGAAAAGCTGCTGAAAAGAAGGAGGAAAGAGGAGAAGGATCTTCCTCCCCCTCCCCTTCCTCAGCAACCTTGGCCACGCCTCGATTTGAGGCGCTATCAGATTTCCATAGGCTTAACTAAAGCTCAATCACCCCTCAAGATGTATTTGGGGGTGATTTTTATCTTCATAAACTGTTTTTCTTTCACCCCGGAAAGGCTATAATTTTTTCCTATAAGTACAGGTAAAAGACTTGAAATTCGGTCTCGAAATAACTTAGATTAAGGCACGATTGGAAAAAAATCGAATAATAAAGGAGATAATATGGCCAGGAAAATTTTTAAAAAATGCTCGGTGGCAAGCTCTTTATTATTTTTGAGCTTTATTCTGTCACTTCTAATTAATCCCCGTCCATCTACTGCTCAAAATCAGGGAAGGGAAAAAATCAGGCCCGAGCTCAGCCTGGAAAAGATAATGGCCGGTCCAGAATTCTATGGCACCTCTCCTTCTAACCCCGTCTGGGCAGTGGATAGTAAATTTCTTTATTTTCAATGGAAAAAACCAGGGGAAAAAAATGCCGAAATCTATGCAGTGAGCTTAACCCGTCCCGAGCCCATTAAAATTAGCCGGGAAGAAATTTTAAAAGATCCACCAGCTGGTTCTCTTAGCGGCGGTAGAGGCGGCTTCGGTTTCGGTCGATTTGCTTCTCAATGGGTCTGGGATAAATTTAGAAAACATCTTCTACTCAACCAGAACGGCGACATATTCTTATATGACCTGGCAACCAAGAAAGTCCAGCAGATAACCTATACTGATAGCCGTGAATCCGGAATTGGCTTTACTTTTGATGAGAAGAAAATTTATTTTCTTTCTGAGGATAATCTTTATACTCTTTCTTTAGTCGACAGAACCCTGAGCCAGCTGACCTCCTTCACTCGAGAAAAACACCCTGAACCCAAGAAACAGACTGAAGTAGAAAAATGGTACGAGGACCAGCAGAAAGACCTATTCAAAGAAATTTTCCGGCTCAGCTTTGAAGGAATGGAAGGAGGTTTCCGCCGGGCATCAGGTTATTTTCCCTTACTCAATCAAACAGCCGGCAGACGGAAGCCCTTCTTTCTGGCTGAAAATCAAAGGCTACTGGTAGCAGAACCCACCCCAGATGAAAAGTATGTATTATTCCTGCTGAGTGAAGAAGTTCCCGGGGTTCAAACTACCATAGTACCAAACTATGTTACTCGCTCGGGCTATACTGAGACCATCCCTTCTCATACCAAAGCGGCTGAAAATCCCCAGATGTTTAAGCTTGGTTTGATGAAGGTAGAAAATGGCGAAATAAATTGGGTGGATTATGGGCAGGGAAGCCGCCAGATTAACCCGCGGGAATGGCTCTGGTCCCCAGACGGCCAGAAATGTCTGCTGATCGCTGAAGCTGAAGATCGTAAGGATGCCTGGCTGTTTTTACTGGATTGGAGCACAGGTAAAACCACGGTCCTGGAAAATGTTCATGATGAAGCCTGGGTGGGACCCCTGGGCTTGACTAACGTTATCTGGTGGCCGGATAGCCAGCATATTTCCTACATTTCAGAGAAAAATGGCTTTGCCCAGCTTTATGAGATTACTCTCAACAACCAGCAAAATAAAGCCCTGACCGAAGGAAAATTTGAAGTGACTCAGGCTTATCTTTCTAAGGACGGCAGAAAGATATATTTTGTTTCTAATGAAGTCCACCCAGGTGAAAGATATCTCTATGCTCTTGACCTCAGGAGCGGAAAGAAAACCCGGATAACTGAGCTTAACGGAATGAATGAATTTTTCATTTCGCCCGATGAAACTGCTATTGCCATCATCCATTCTTATACTAACACTCCACCTGAACTTTATCTTCAGGCAAATTCTATCGCGGCTAAAGCCAAACAAATTACTTTATCCACGACAGAAGAATTTCGGGCCTATCCCTGGTATGATCCAGAAATCATCACTTTCAAAGCCAGAGATGGAATAGAAATCTACGCCCGATTGTTTAAGCCTGATAATCCTCATCCCAACCACCCGGCAGTTATTTTTATCCATGGAGCCGGTTACCTGCAGGATGCTCATAAGGGCTGGAGCACCTATGATCGTGAATATATGTTTGATAACCTTCTGCGCGATCAGGGCTATTTTGTGCTTGATGTGGATTATCGCGGGAGCAGTGGTTACGGCCGCGATTTCCGGACAGGAATATATCGCCACATGGGCGGAAAGGACCTGGACGATATAATCGATGGAGCTAAGCTCCTGGTGGAAAGATACGGGGTAAACCCCCAGGCCATCGGTTGCTATGGTGGAAGCTATGGAGGTTTTCTAACGCTGATGGCCATGTTTAAAACTGATATTTTTAAAGCTGGAGCAGCTCTGCGCCCGGTAACTGATTGGGCTCATTATCATCCGAGCTATACGGTTGATATTCTCAACCTCCCCCAGAAAGACCCGGAAGCCTACAAACAGAGCTCGCCGATTTATTTCGCTGATGGCTTGAAAGGAGCACTCCTCATTTGTCACGGTATGGCTGACACTAATGTTCATTTTCAGGACACAGTCCGATTAGTTCAGCGGCTGATCGAATTAGGCAAGGAAAACTGGGAAGTGGCCATCTATCCAATAGAGAACCATAGCTTCCGCGCCACCTCTTCCTGGGTTGATGAATATCGCCGAATTTTCAAGCTGTTTGAGACTCATCTGAAAAAATAGGGACAGCCGGGCGTTCTGCCCTGGCTATAAATCAGGCCGCCAGGAGAGCTCGGGCCTTGTCTTCGTTCAGGCAAAGAACTGTTATCCCGGTTATGGGAAGCAATCGAAAGGAGCCCAGAGACAAATTTAATTTCTCTGCTGATTCTGGCCGACTGGTTAGTTGATTGATGAATCCAGCCCAGGATCAATCATAAGCGCGGAGCACCAGATCCAGATTTTCCACTACCCGATCAGCATCGCTTTTGGTAAAGATGATAGCCGGTTTTATTTTTATGACGTTGTCGAAGGGTCCATCGGTACTGAGTAAAATTCCCCGATCTTTCATCTTTTCAATTATCGCTCTGGCCTCGGCGGCAGCCGGCTGCCTGGTTCCTCTGTCCTTGACCAGCTCCACTCCGAGGAACAGGCCAAGACCACGGACATCTCCAATCAAGTTGTGCTTTTTCTGCAACTCTTTCAATCCCCGGAGAAAATAGTCTCCTACGAGGCGCGCATTTTCCTGAAGATTTTCTTCTTCAATGGCTTTAAGCACAGCCAGGCCGGCAGCACAGCTTACCGGGTTGCCGCCAAAAGTGTTGAAATATTCCATACCGGTGACAAAACGCCTGGCGATTTCTTCGGTGGTAATCACCGCTCCAAGCGGATGCCCATTGCCAATCGGTTTTCCAAGAGTGACAATGTCCGGAGAAGCTTCCTGGGATTCAAATCCCCAGAAAAAATAACCCGGCCTTCCGAACCCAACCTGAACTTCATCAGCAATTGTCACCCCACCTTCAGATTTTACAATTTCAAAAGCTTTATTTAGAAAACGGGGTGGAAAAATAATCTGGCCGGCGCAGCTCATCATTGATTCGGCAATGATCCCCACCAGCCTTTTATTTTCTGACAGCAGGCTGCTGACCATTTTTTTCACTTCAGCGGCATACTTTTCTGCAGTTTCTTCACTGCGGCCTCGGTAAAGGCCGCGATAGGGATCGGGAGTGGGAATCTTGTGAACAAAAGGCGGAGCCCCCTTTCCTCCCGGTCCGTCAAATTTATAAGGACTGATCTCTACAAGCGAGGTCAGGTTGCCGTGATAAGCACCATCAATGACCAGGAGCTCAGAACCACCGCTAAAATTCCTGGCCAGCCGGAGAGCCAGGTCATTGGCTTCACTTCCAGAATTGACCAGAAAACAATGAGTGAATTTTGGCGGAAAATGGGACAGCAGCTTCTCAATATAAGCTGCCATTTGATCGTATAAATACCTGGTGTTGGTGTTGAGCACGGTCATCTGCCGGGCAACTGCCCTGGCCACAGAAGGATGACAGTGACCGAGATGGCAGACATTGTTGACACAGTCCAGATAACTCCGTCCCTCAGAGTCAAACAGGAACTGACCGGCTCCTCTTATAATGTGAAGGGGTTTCCGGTAAGACAGGCTCAGGGCTTCAGAAACATGGGCTTTCCTGAAAGTTAGAAGCTTGCTTTTTTGCCGGTCGGGGTTTTCTGATTCAAAACCGCAGCTCCGGTAGAAAAGCCGGCGCCATTTTTCCGGGTTTTCTGATAGAAGATAATCAAGGAGCTTCCAGCCTGGTTCTTCCGAAATCCTCATGTAGGCGTTTCTGGGCTCAACCTGTCTTCTCCAGGCCGCCATGGTCAGGCTGATAACCAGGCGGGCCAGAATAAGATAGAAAATGACATCAAGCTCTTCCTTTCTAAGGGGATTTAAGGAATGATAAGCGCCAAGTATTTTGGAAGCAACCTTTTCCTTTTCGCCTTCCTTGGGGCCGATAAGCATCAGGGCATAGGTCAGAGAGAGGGACGGTTCAGCGGCCAGATAAGATTCAGTTATGTCTCCAAAATCTATCAGTCCTATTATCCGGTGGACGGATTTTCGGTCGGGTGCCAGCAAAAAATTGTGTTCATTGGCATCTCCATAGATGACCTGCCTGCGCAATCTGTAGTCTTCAGCCTGGACCAGGGTTTCATACTGCAGGAGACAGTAATCTAACTTCCGCCTCCTGGACGGGTCTGAGATGTACTTGAGCCTTTCCCTGGAGAAAAGGACATTTCTAACATCCCAGGGTAAAAGGCGTTTCTGCCCCGGGTGGTAAAAGTCTTTAAGAGCCAGGTCAATCCTGGCCAAAAAAGTTCCCACCTCCTGCCAGAGTTTGAGGTCAATGTCTTTCACCGCCGCCAGCGGTTCGCCTTCTATGAATTCAAAAATCCTGGCCCGGTAGATTTTTTTATCAGCGGCAGAAAAAGAGGTAATTAGTTTCTCGTTCCTTCCCGGAACAGGACGGGGAAAGCGATACCCGGTCAGTTTCTGATTCAAAAAGAGCAGGACCTGATTTTCAAAATCAAGACTTTCTTCCCGGTCAAAATCAGAGGAAATCTTCAGCACTAACTTCCTTCCCCTATCAACTTGGAGGAGAAAGTTCTGGGAACGGTCACCATTAAGAGGAGCAAGCTTTTTCGGGACTATCCCGAATGATTCAGACAGCAAAAGTTTTACTTCTTTAATAGTTAAAGAAGGCTTCTGATATTCCAGGCTTAACATAATCTCACCACTTAAGTTGTTCATTGTAAATTTTTCATTGCCAATTATATTTCCCGGACTGTAAATCTTCAAGAAAACAAGAATTAAGATAAGAAGGGAAAAAGCGGAAGAGGCTCTTTAAGTGGCAAAAATTGAAAATATAATGCGCTTAAAAGATCCTTAATTTAAAAGAAACCGCCCGTTGACAGAAATCCTTTATTTTTGTATAGGATAATACAGGATGGCTAAAGTACTGGAACTGGAAAAAGTTTATAAATCTTACAAGCTCGGATTTATTCCCAAGAAAAAACAAGTTTTAAAAGGTGTTTCTTTTTATGTAAATGAGGGCGAAATTTTTGGCTATCTGGGACCAAACGGTGCTGGTAAAACCACAACTATAAAGTGCATTCTGAATTTGATTTTTCCAGACGCCGGAAGAATTACCATTTTCGGAGAAGACTCGCTCAAGCCAAAGGCGAGACAACGGGTAGGTTTTCTGCCAGAAAATCCATATTTCTATGACTATCTGACCGGGCGGGAATTTCTCGCCTTTTACGCTGATTTGCTGGGCATTCACAGCAGAATCAAAGAAGAAAAAACCGGGTACCTGTTGAAATTAGTCGGGATGGAGCGGGCTGCAGATCTTCAGCTTCGAAAATATTCGCGGGGCATGCTGCAGAGAATCGGTCTGGCTCAGGCATTGCTCAATGATCCGGCTCTGGTTATTCTGGACGAGCCAATGGGCGGGCTTGACCCCATCGGCCGCAAAGAGTTTCGCGACATCATCGTCAACCTGAAGAAAGAAGGCAAAACCGTTTTCCTTAGCTCCCACATTCTGCAGGACATTGAGATGATCTGCGACCGGGTGGCCATCATCTTGGCGGGAGAAATTATCAACCAGGGTTATCTGGGAGACCTGATTTCAGAAAAGGTGCTTTACACCGAGATTACGGTGGCCGGCGTGCCGGCGGCTGAATTCAACCACCTGGGCGAAAGCGTTTCTCAGAGTGGCGACCGGGTGTTGCTTAAGGTCTATGAGGAAAGTAATATTGACCGGGTGATTCAACTGATTCAGGAGAAAAAAGGGAAGATTATCTCGCTGGTGCCCAGGACCGAAACCCTGGAAGATATTTTTGTCAATATGGTGAAGAACCAATGAAAATCACCACGATCGCTCGTAATACCTTTAAGGAAGCTAAAAGAGACCGGGTTTTGTATCTACTGTTTTTCTTTGCGGCTATCTGTTTGCTCTTCTCGCGGTTTCTGGCACTGCTGACCGTGGGCGACCGGGTAAAGATCATCAAAGACGTGGGCCTGGCCTCTATCCAGCTTTTTGGTATGCTGATGGCCATTCTGATGGGCACCGGCCTGGTTTACAAAGAGATTGATAAAAAGACCATCTTCACCCTCCTGGCTAAGCCCATTCACCGGGTGGAATTTCTGCTGGGGAAATTTCTGGGGCTGGTGCTGACCATTTTCATTATGACCGTGTTGATGGCCGTGATTTTTCTCCTGATTCTTTTTCTCCATACTTTTACCGTGGAGTGGAGCATTCTTCTGGCCATCCTTTACATATTTTTTGAGCTGTGTCTGATGACGGCTGTGGCTTTGCTTTTTTCCACCTTCACTACGCCGATTCTGGCTTCACTTTATTCTCTGGGATTCTATCTTATTGGCCATCTGAGCTGGAGCCTGGAGATGCTGCTAAAAAAAGTGAAGAGCGGCGTGGGGCGGGCCATGCTGCAGGTGCTTTACATTGTGCTTCCGGACCTGGAAAACTTCAACTTCAAGACCGAGGTGGTGCATAATCTGACAATTCCTACTAAATTACTCGGAATTAGCTTTCTTTACGGGCTGGTTTACACCGCTTTTATTCTGCTGCTGGCTATGCTGATTTTCAGGCGCCGGGACTTTATCTGAGGTAGCTGGAAAGGTGGAGTGTAGAGGTAAAAGATTTTCGCCAAAGAAGAGTGGAGGGAGAATTAAGATCCAGGGAAAATCAAGATTTGAGGTATCTAGAGCAGATAAAAGGAAATAATCAGAAAAATCATCTTTTGGGGATATAACGGGTAAAATGGCTGGAATAAAAACGGCAGAAGAAAAAAGCAGCGGAGAAAAACTTCTGCTCCGTCAGAGGAATTTTCTGGTTTTATTCCTGATTGTTTCGCTACTGCTTTTTTCCTGGCTGAAAATCCAGTCGGATAAAGTGGCCAGAAAAAAAATACCGGGCTCGTCCATTATTTATCTGCCTTCAGGGAAGTATCTGAAATATGCCACTTTTGGTTATTCTTCACTGGTCGCGGACATTATTTATCTCTGGGCCATTCAGTATTACGGTTCGTATGATATCCCTGATCGGTTTAAATACCTGGAACACATTTTTTCCATCATCGCCGAGCTGGACCCGAAATATAACGACCCTTATGAGGTGGGCGCCTTGATTGCCGTCTATGATGCCCATGACCCGGAGCTGGCTTATAAGATTCTGGATATGGGCTTGCAGAAAAACCCGAACATGTGGATTTTCCCTTTTCAGGCGGGTCACATTGCTCAGATGCAGAAGGATTTTGAGCGGGCTCGAGAATACTACCGCCAGGCCATGGAAATTCCCGGTGCGCCACCAATTATCAAACGGCTTTACGCTAATGCCTCTTATAAGACCATGAACTACCAGGAAGCCTGGCAGATGTGGAAGGAAGTTTATGAAACAGCTAAAGAAGACTGGGTTAAAGAAATTGCTTATAATCATCTTTACCGGGTAAAAAGCACAGTTGACATTGAGGCTCTGAATGAGGCCGTGAAGAAATTTAAGGAAAAATACGGCCGGTGGCCGGCAGACCTGAATTCCCTGGTGCGGGCAGGCCTCATAAAGGAAGTGCCCAGAGATCTGGACGGTAAAGATTACCTCTACGACCCGAAAACAGGAGAAATTAAACCAGCGAGGGTGTGGTGGAAACGCTGAGAATTATTTTTATTGTGATCGTCGGGCTGGTTTGGGGAAGTTTCCTCAACGTGGTCATCTATCGGCTGCCGCGTGGACTGAGTATCGTGCGGCCTCCTTCGAGCTGTCCGAATTGCGGGCAGCGGATAAAATGGTACGATAATATTCCAGTTTTGTCCTACATTTTGCTGGGTGGGAAATGTCGTTTCTGCCGAGCGAAAATTTCTATCGTTTATCCGCTGGTAGAAGTCCTGACGGCAGCCTGTTTTGTGCTGGTGTATTTCCATAACTTGAAGTTTTTTGACCTGCAGTTTTTCGCCGATTGTCTTTTTGTGAGCAGTTTGATTGCTATCGGTTTCATTGATTACTTTCATCAGATAATTCCCGGAAGTATCGCCTTACCTTTTTTAATCATTGCTTTGGCCTATTCACCTTTTCGTTATGACCTGAATCCTGCTCAGTCGATATTCGGTGCGGCTGCCGGCGGCGGGTTTCTCCTTCTGGTTTATTTTCTCTATTTTCTGTGGCGGAAAAAAGAGGGGCTTGGGCTGGGAGATGTCATGATGATGCTGATGGTAGGAGCTTATCTGGGATTGGCGCGGACAATTTTCACTCTACTTCTGGCTTCAGTGGTAGGGGCTGTTTTTGGCTTGCTTCTGATGGGATTCAGAAAAAAGAACCTGCAGTTTGCCCTGCCTTTTGGCACCTTTATCGCCCCGGCTGCCTTCGTGGCTTTGATCTGGGGCGAACGCCTCATCACCTGGTACCTCACCCTTTTTCATCGTTAAAAACGGGGGACACAATACTCAAACCCCAATTTTTTCGTGGTTTGAACTGCAATTTATACTCCGTCTGTTACAGCCACCCAGTTGAAGTCATCAACAATTTTTATTATTTTCATCCTTTCAGTAAAAATTAGTAAAAACATTTAAAGCAAAGTTAATTTTCTAAAAACATAAAAAAATTTGAATACAGTGAAAAAAAATTCTGTATTCCTACGTCTTTTTAAATGCAATGGCCAGAATTGCAAGAATCGTTGTTCCAAACATCCCTCATCATGTAATCCAGCGCGGAAATCGCAATCAAAGAGTCTTCTTTTCCGAACTTGACAAGGAACTTTATCTTAAAATCCTGCACTTCAACTGCAATAAATATAAACTCAAAATCTGGTGTTATTGTTTGATGGACAACCATGTCCACTTAATTGCTGTTCCAGAAAAAAAAGAAAGTCTGGCCCAGGCTATTGCTGACACCCACAGGAAATACACTTTAATGATAAACATCACCAACCACTGGAAAGGATACCTCTGGCAGGGAAGATTCAGCTCCTTCCCAATGGACGAGGCTTATTTATACTGTTGCGTTAGATATGTTGAGCGAAATCCAGTCAGGGCAGGTATTGTCAGTCAAGCCGAAGAGTACCGATGGTCAAGTGCCAGAGCGCATGTATATAGTTTGGAAGACCCGATCTTGAGTCCGTTTTCACTTTTATCTCAGATAAGTGATTGGAAAGCCTTTTTGCAAGGAGAAGAAAAAGAAGAAGACCTAAAGCAACTAAGAAAAAACCAGTCCACGGGGCGTCCACTGGGCGATGAAAGCTTCGTTGAAAGGCTGGAATGGTTCACTGGTAGGGTTCTAAAGAAAAAACCGTCCGGCCGCCCCAAAGGGTATAAATCGGGGGACAAACGGGGGACACAATACTAATTTCCTAATTTTTTTATCAGTCTTCGTTGATCAAAACATATTATTACTCAATTAACCGATGCCCAAACACTAAATATTAAATTATTATAAATTATTAAGCAGATATCTCCCTGTGAAATTTATTAAAAACAATTCAAAAATATGCCAATAAAAATCCAGGACTTGATAATTTCTATTAAACATATAATTGGAAATAAGCTTCTTAGCATTCTGCCAAAACAGAAGGAAATGTGTCAGCAATGATAATTAGGTAAATGGGTATTGTGTCCCCCGTTTTCTCCCTCGTTTCTCGTTTCAAAGGATTTTTATAATAAATACTTTTCTGGATCCAGAGGTAACCTTAAATTTTTCAGCCACCGGAAGGCCTGGGACCCAAACAATCTGGCCACCCGATACAAAAACGGGTAACCAATCACGCTCTTCCTGAGGTATTTTCCTTTCGCTAAGCAGTTCTTTAAGCTTCTTTTCGCCACGCATGCCTAACGGACGATATTTATCTCCACGACGACGGTTCCGAACCTCTAACGGAAATTCCACTCTTTCACCATCAAGATAACATCCTTTTGAATCGTCATACTCCAGCTGTCCCAATTTTTCGACCTGGGCAAATTTTCCTTGAAATTCCCAGCGGCCAAAAACCAGGAGATTTTGCTCCCCATCCCACCTGAAAGAAAATTCGGGCTTTGGCCCCGAGCTTCTTACTCTCTTCAGCCAGCCATGCTCTCTAATGAGAATCTTATCTTTACCCCAGCTGAATTTCTGTCCTTCTTCAAGCGCCAGCAAGGCCTCGGTTTGCTCAAAACTCGGCGATTTCATCCCCAACACCATATGCAGAAACTTCCTCACCAGCCGTCGAGCGACTGCCACCGGCATCTCCTTTAAAGCAGCCAGGTTAAGCTCCATATCCGGGAACAGGGCCTCAACCTCGTCTCTCAGTTTGAAAGATGGGGATGGCTTAGAGATTATTTCATTTTCTGTCTGCTCCCCTTCTTCCTCCAAAATCAGGAAATTATTTCCGTGCCCATTTTTTCTTTCCTGGCGCCTGCTTCCTTCCTCAAGCCGCTTCTTGCTGTCTTCCAAAATTGGGGTTTGAGTATTGTGTCCCCCGTTTTTCACTAAGAGGGGCCAGAGGCCGTCCACCAGCTCCGACAGCGCCTCATTCTCCGCCTGGGCGATAAGCGCCAGCTGCGCCAGGTGGCTCACCACTTCCGGGTCGTACTCTTTCTCCAGCTGCGGAATTAACTCCAGCCTGATTTTATTTCTCAGCAGAGACACATCCAGGTTTGTTTCATCAACCCTGTATTCAATGTTTTTTTCTTTAAGGTACTGCTCAATTTCTTCCCGCCGCAAACACAGCAGCGGCCGCACCACCTTACCCTTCCTCAGCCTTATGCCCTGAAGCCCTTCAACTCCCGTGCCGCGGAAAATTTTCATCAGCACGGTCTCAGCCTGGTCAGTCATAGTGTGAGCGGTCAGGATAAAATCCGCCCCCCACTTTTCAGCCGTTTTCTCCAGAAATTCATAACGCTTGACCCGCCCCGCCTCTTCCAGATTAAGCCCGCACCGTCTGGCAAACTCCCTGACTTTCCCCTGGCCGACAAAGATTTTTAGCCCGACCTCCCTGGCCAGCTTCCGCACAAACTTTTCGTCACCTTCAGCGTTCGCTCTCAAGTGATGATTAAAATGAGCCAGGGCTATTTCCAGCTCCGGCCATTCCTTTCTAAGCTCCAGCAAAAGATAGACCAGCGCCACTGAATCCTGCCCGCCAGAAACCGCCGCCAGCAGCCTCGCCCGGGGTGAAAACAGACTCTGCCCTTCTACGAAGCGCTTAAATTTCTGATAAATCGTTTGAGTCATGAAATAAGTGGCGGCGGAGGGATTTGAACCCCCGACACTGCGGATATGAGCCGCATGCTCTGACCAACTGAGCTACGCCGCCGGGTATGTGAATTTTATACGAGCCTTATCCGTTAGTCAATATCACGATGGCTCATTAAAAAGATGCCTTAAAATGAACCATTACTTTCAACTTGAGGACACCACCAGTTCTTTGTCACCGGCTTTTATTCTTTTAAAAAGAGCTTCAGGTCGTCCTCAACGGTGCCGATGCCGCTTATTCCGAATTTTTCTACCAGCACCCCGGCCACGTTTGGCGAAAGGAAAGCCGGAAGCGTCGGACCCAGGTGGATGTTTTTCACCCCGAGGTACAGCAGAGCCAGCAGTACAATCACTGCCTTCTGCTCATACCAGGCAAGGTTGTAAGAAATCGGCAGTTTGTTGACATCATCCAGTCCGAACACTTCCTTGAGTTTCAGAGCAATCACGGCCAGCGAGTAAGAATCGTTGCACTGTCCGGCATCCAGCACCCGGGGGATTCCGTTTATCTCACCCAGCGGCAGTTTGTTGTAGCGGTACTTAGCGCAGCCGGCGGTTAGAATCACTGTATCCTTCGGTAAGGCTTTGGCAAACTCGGTGTAATACTCCCGGTTTCTCATGCGGCCGTCGCAGCCAGCCATGACAAAAAATCTTTTTATCGCTCCGCTTTTAACTGCTTCTACCACTTTGTCAGCCAGCTGAACCACCTGGTGATGGGCAAACCCACCGATGATTTCGCCCTTCTCAATCTCCACCGGCGGCTGGCATCGCTTAGCATGGGCAATAATTTCAGAAAAATCTTTGCGGCCGTCAGGCCCTTCCGGAATATGCTTCAACCCGGGATAACCCACCACCCCTGTGGTATAGACCCGGTCCCGGTAAGAATCGCGAGGCGGGATGAGGCAATTGGTAGTCATCAGAATCGGTCCGTTAAAGCTTTCAAACTCTTTGTACTGCAGCCACCAGGAGTTGCCGTAATTTCCGGCAAAATGAGGATATTTTTTAAAGGCCGGGTAATACTGAGCCGGCAGCATTTCACCGTGGGTATAAACATCAACTCCCGTTCCGGCCGTCTGTTCCAGCAGCTGCTCCAGGTCTTTGAGGTCATGGCCGCTGATAAGAATTCCCGGATTGTTTCTCACTCCGATATCAACCCTGGTAATTTCTGGATGGCCGTAGGTAGATGTATTGGCCCGGTCCAGAAGAGCCATGGTTTCCACCCCGTATTTTCCTGTTTCCAGCACCAGGGCGGTAAGCTGGTCAACACTCAGCGAATCATCAAGAGTAGAAGCCAGCGCTTTTTCCATAAAATGATAGATGCCGTCATCCTTGAAACCTAACTGGTAGGCATGGTAGGCATAAGCAGCCATTCCTTTAAGACCATAGGTTACTAACTCTCTGAGAGAGCGAACGTCTTCATCCTGGGTGGTTAACACGCCAACCGTGGCAGATAAATTTATCAGGT
>Ga0315298_1000913_pt1 | contig 56256 bp, 39 predicted proteins | sample WHS_1_MG_FD_203077 | JGI IMG/M metagenome (GOLD analysis project Ga0315298, IMG submission 203077) | Extremophilic microbial mat communities from Washburn Hot Springs, YNP, Wyoming, USA - WHS_1_MG | ecosystem: Environmental > Aquatic > Thermal springs > Hot (42-90C) | place: USA: Wyoming... | reverse complement strand
ATTATCACTGCCATATCCACGGGGTCCGGAATGTCGAGCAAGGTGGGGTAAGCCTTGATAGTGTGCACGAACTGGCGGGTGGGGTTGACGGGGTAAACGACGCCCTGGAAGCCGCCCCGGACCAGGTTTTGCATTACGTCATTGCCGACGGTGCCCGGGCGGGCGGAAGCACCGACGACCGCGACCGATTTGGGGTTGATCAGGGTATCTACGTTCGGGTGCACCTTCAATCCTTTCGGAAAGCCGTGAAGGCAGCCGGGGCCGCCATCGTGCTTGATGCCGGGCGCGGACCCGCCCCGTTCCGTCATCCGAATGAGCTGAAGCGGGAAACGGGTGGGCTGCACCGGGACAACCGGGCTATTGTAGGCCCCGCTCCTGGCCGCGTCAAGGGTAACTGAGGCTGACCGGGGCCCATGGGAAGGGCGTCCGGCAGCCGGAGTGGGCGGGCCCCGCCTTGACCGGGCCCCTCCCGGAGGCTATAATGCCGCTGCCGACCGCGGCGGGTTTGACAAGGCCCAGGCGGACCGGTAAAATACAGTGGTTTTGCCCCCAGCACGACGGCGGGATGTAGCGCAGCTTGGTAGCGCACCTGGATGGGGGCCAGGAGGCCGGCGGTTCAAATCCGCCCATCCCGACCATCTATTTGACAGCCGCATACAGTGGGGGAGTAGCTCAGCTGGGAGAGCACTTGCATGGCATGCAAGGGGTCGGGAGTTCGAATCTCCTCTCCTCCACCACTTCTCAAACCGGCACCCAGGCCGGTTCTCTGGCGGCTCCGGCCGCCGCTGTCTTTTATGTGGGCCTGTAGCTCAGCTGGGAGAGCGCGGCGTTCGCATCGCTGAGGTCAGGGGTTCGAATCCCCTCAGGTCCACCAAGCCCCTCTGCACCATCCCGGGCGCCTCCCCCTCTGTGTCATTCCGAGCCCCGCGAGGAATCCCGCTCTCATCTCCCCATCTTGGACTGCGGCGTCCTCAGCCCCGACGGTTGGTAGCAGCGCCGTCAGGCGCGTTTCCTCTGTAGGGCGGGGCTGCCATGCCCCGCCTGCGCCGTCAGGCGCGGTATCCTTCTCCCTATGGAGTGCCGAGGCCTTAGCCTTGCTTTGGTACGCCTCGCCTCGTAGGGCCGCCGCCCCTGCTCCTTCCCCTATCCGCCCATCCGCCTATGTGCCTGCCTTCTCCGGATAGTTGGGGCTGTAGATCTCCTGCTTCGGCCGGGGGACAAGGGCGCCGTCCTTCACCCATTCCGGGCCGCGCTCGGCCAGGTGGGCGACCAGGCGGGAACGCCAGAGGGCAAGGGTGTCGGCATGGGCGGCGTCGGCCGACAGGTCGTTGATCTCCCCCGGGTCGCGCTCCAGGTCAAAGAGCATCTCCTCACCGGCATAGGCGTGGTAGATGTACTTCCACCGCCCGTCGGTCAGGGCGTTCCAGTTATTACGCTCGCTGTAACACTGGGCGTGCTCAAGGTCTATCCACGGCCGCCAGCCCGCGCTCTCTCCCCTGACCAGCCGCAGCAGGCTCGCACCGTCCACCCCATTGGGCACCGGGGCTTCCGCCGCCTCCAGGAAGGTGGGAAGTACGTCCCTCAGTTCCACCGGGTTCGGCAGGTGCCGGCCACGTCGCTCTGCCATACCCCACGCCTCGGGCCAGCGCACCAGCATGGGGATATGGGCCGAGGCCTCGTAGGGGTACGACTTGCGCCATAGGTTGTGATCCATGAGCATGTCGCCGTGGTCGGAGGTGTACAGGATCAGAGTGTTCTGCAGCATCCCTCGGGCCTCGAGCGCCGCCAGAATCCGGCCCACCCACTCGTCAATGAAACTGACTGAGCCGTAGTAGCCGTGGCGTGCCCGTTTGGCGGTCGCTACTCCCAGGTCCCCGTGCCATAGGTCGTCGCGGTCGCTCGAACGCGGCGCATACTTGCCCGCCCACTTGCCCACGTGGGGGGCGGGCATATCCTCGTCCCGGTACATATCCCAGAAGCGCTGCGGCGGGTCATAGGGACTGTGTGGGCGGGCGAATGACACCTTCAGGAACAGCGGCTCCTCCCGCCGGTAGTCCTGGATGAAGCGCACTGCGGTTTGCCCGGTCCAGTGCGTGGGGTGCAGGTGCTCGGGGAGGGCATATACCCCCGCCCGGTGGTCATTCCAGCCGATGCCGGTGGCCTCGGGGTCGAGGTCGGGGGCCTGCTCCTTGAACCAGGCTCGATAATCGCTAACGAAGCCTTCCTTGATGCCGCGGCTGGACTCGTCGAGCACCGCGCCGTGGAAGCCGTGCAGGTTGCGCTGGGGGTGGAAGTGCAGTTTCCCCACGGCATAGGTGTAGTACCCTGCCTCAGCGAGCAGGCGGGGCATGGCGATGGGATAGTGCACCGCCAGCCGCCCCATGGCGAGTTGGCCGTGATGCCAGGGGTTCTGGCCGGTGAGGATGGCCGCCCGCGCCGGGCAGCAGGTGGGGGTGGTGCTGTAAGCATGGTCGAAGGCCGCGCCCTCGCGAGCCAGCCGGTCGAAGTTCGGGGTGTGGATGATCCGGTTGCCGTAGCACCCAAAGCAATCACCCCGGTGCTGGTCGGTCATCAGGAACAGGATATGGGGCTTGCGCATGCCTGGCTCCTTGCTGATCCCGCGGCTCGCCAGCGCGGCCGAGCCCACCGCCAGGGCGGCGGCCTGCAGGAACTCACGGCGGGTATGGGGGCGGCTGTCCATACTCTCGTTTTTCTGTGACGGTGAGCCCCATTCCCGCTCGCGGTGTATCTCGCAGCGGTAATGCAGGCGGCACGGGCGTCGTCTGGAGCAAGAGAGCGGGGGGGGAAGACCATGCGAATGCTACCGTGCGGTGGTGACCCCGGACGACGGCACCACCCACGCGGTGGACTTTAGCCTGAAGAAGTAGCCTGCTCTCAGCGATGCCAAACGGAGACCCCGCCGAACTGCCGGGGCGTGAGCGCTGGGGTAGGGAAGGGGCGGCGTCCACGGGCGGTGGCACCCTCACCCCGACCTGGCACTGTCTCCCCCCGCAAAGACCGGGCTTGCCGGCAGTCCGAAATGCTCCCGGTACGCCTCCACGTAGGCCTGGAAGTTCTCCGGGCGGACGTCCTCGTGGATGCAGTTGGAGCACATCAGGATGTGTCCGCCCGGGGTGAGGGCGCCGGCCTCCAACACCTGGTGCACGTGGGCGCGGGTTTCCTCAGGGGTCCCACGGCAGAGCGTCCAGCGTTCGTCCACATTGCCGATGAAGGTAAGGCGGTCGCCGAACGCGCGCTTGAGCCTGGCCAGATCCATGCCTGCGGCGTGGTCTATCTCCTCGAAGCCGTCCACCCCGGGCGCCAGCAGCACCTCCCGGGCGATGGGCCAGAGGTCGCCGTCGGAGGCGGTGGTGCACACCCGGCCCAGGGAATGCACCAGCGCTGCCTGCTCCCGGATATGCGGTCCCACGAACTCGGCATACTGGCGGGGGGAGATGAGCGGCCCGTGATCGCTGGCCAGGTCGCCCCCCAGCCCCACGATGTCTGCGCCCAACTCCACCATGCGGGGGATGAGGGCCAGGGCATGCCCCGAGCAGCGTCGGTAGTACTCATGCAGCAGGGCGGGCCGGTCGTGGAACCAGGCGAAGGCCGGGCGGGGTAGGGTGCACACCGGCATGGTGTAGCAGGACACAAAGATCGCAGGGTCCAGGCCCTGCGCCGCCATGAGGGCTCTGGCCTGTTGGAAGACGGCGAATTGCTCGTCGGGGAAGGTGGGGGGCTGCCAGGGGCCCTCCAGCCAGCGGATGAGGTCGGCCTCCTCCTGCTCGGGCGTCGGGCGAGGCCGCTTGGGGAGATGCTCCACCCAGGGAGAGCCGGGGATATAGCGCACCACCTCGCCGGCGGTCTCCCAGGTGCATTCGTCCAGGCGCCGGGGCCGTTCGAAGTCACGGCCCAGGTTCGTGCCCAGGCGTACCAGGTCCATGCCCAGCCGGGCAACTGTCTCCGCCGTCTCCTCGGCCTCCGCCTGGACGATCTCCTCCCACTCGCGGTGCTCCAGGGCCTCCATGCGGGTGACGAAGTTGTGCCCGATGCTCGGCCGCCCCAGCACCAGGTCCAGGATCGGACTCTTGATGAGTTTCTCGAAGAAGGGGGTGCGGTCGGGCGCGCGATGGGCGAAAGCAGCAGCCACACGATCGCGAGAGGTCACCGACCTATTCCCTGTGCGCTGCCAGGATTTGGGCGAGGCCATCGCCGCATTGTTTCAGCGTCGCCCTATCCGGCGCCAGCAGGAGCCAGGAGCGCATCTTGGTCACCTTGAGCGTGGACTCACCCTGGCCGGCAGCGAAGGCCGCCTCCCCCAGAGCGTGCCACTTGCCGTTCTTCATCTCGCCCGACTGGCACGAGGGCGGCGAGCCGGGGATCGTCAGGGTGCTGGGGGCGAGCGGCATGACTACCAGCGGGCCGCCCGGCCGCAGGCCGGCCTCGTCCGCCTGCATCAGCATCACCGGAGCGGGGGTTTCCAGCAGCAGGCTGTCGCCCAGGCGGATCTTGCCCGTGCCCTCCACCGCCCTCACCTGCCCCTGCGGGCCAACGAGCGCCAGCGCCCAGCCCCCCGCCCGCACCGACACCCGCACGCTGCTGCCGGCATGGCGCAGGGTTACCTGGCGGCTACGCGCGCCGCAGTTGCGGGCCAAGAGCAGCACGCTGCCGTCGGCTCCCGCCTGTGCAAACCCGTGCCAGCCCGCGGGGAGCCCGGGGATCACCTCGGGCGCCTGGGCCAGGGCGAGGAAGCGGTGGTACACCGCGGTCCCGCCTTCCTCCGGGTGCAACTCCACCGGGTCGGTGGTAAAGAAGACCTGCCCCGCGCCCAGGCGATGCCTGAACGCGATAGGGCCGGAGGTCCCGGCTGCCAGCACCTCGGCGCCGGTCGGTTCCACCTGCAGGACGGGATGCGCCTCGTAGGCGGGGATACCCTCGCCGCGGCAGGTGACGCCTGGTGCCTCCTGCAGGGGCGAGGCCAGGGCCTTCACCAGTTTGACCCCGCACAGGGTCTGCAGGCGGTCGGTGCGCATGCGCCGGCGGTCGGGGTCGAAGGAGATGTCGCCAGACACGTACAGTGAGCCGCCCGCCCGCACAAACTGCTCGAGGCACTGCACCACGGCGTCGCAGGGGCAGTAGGGGAGGGGATAGACGATCGCCCGGGCCTCCGCCGGCAGGCGATCGAGGTTACCCTCGGTGATCACGTCGAAGGGCACCCGGGAGGTCAGCAGCAGATCTATTGCTGCGCGCTGGGACTCGATCACCCGGTTGCGCTCACCACCGGTGCGGTGCTCGTCCGCCAGCAGCAGGTAGACCGGTGCCGGTCGCCAGGCTGGCTGCCATTGCCTGAGCAGCAGGCTGAAGTCGCGGAAGGCCAGGGCAAAGTCCTTGGGCACCAGGTCGCCGGTATGGTTCAGCCCCCAGGGGAAAATGCACTCCTCCATATCCTTCCAGTCCCAGTTGGCGAACATGGCGCCGCCCAGCCCCACCCCGTAGTGGACGATATCGAGCAAGCGGCTGACCCCCTCCGCCTCGCTCAGCCCCAGCTCGTTGCTCCGGTTCCAGGCGGGGTGGGCCTTCACCCCGAACTCACCCAGCGATAGCCCCTTGCCGGCCACCCGCTGGTCGCTGAACTTGAACAGGGACGGGAAGTCGGCGGTGGCCCCGTAGTAGTGCATGTTGGAAAAGTCCACGTGCACCGCTCCCAACGCCTGGTCGGCGGGGCCCGGCCAGGGCAGGTAGCCGACGGTGCAGGGCAGGTCGGGGCGGGCCTCCTTGGCGCCGGCGATGTTCTCGCCCGCCCAGCGGTTGAGCAGCCACACCCGGAAACGCTCAAAATCCCGGGCCCGCAGCGAGTCCCAGCCCCGCGCGCCCTTGACCTCGGCGCTGTCAAGGGTGGCCTCGGGTTCATCCCAGGCCGCGGCCAGCGCGGCATCGTTTCCATACTGCGCGCGCAGCCAGCCATGCCAGAGCGGGGCGGCCGCGGGGTGGTCCTGCGGGGCGACAGAGGGCTCGTTTTGCACGTCGAACATCACGCCCGGCACGTCCCGGTAGCGCTCGGCCAGGGTGCGCGCCCATTCCCGCTGTCCGGCCAGGCGGGCGTCGTCAAGTTCGACCTCGATCCAGTCATGCAGGCTGACGAAGACCACCACGCCCGCCTGCTGGGCCAGTTGGATGACCGCATCGAGTTGGCGCAAACCCGCCTCGGGGTTGCGGTCGCGCAGGTTGGGGTCGCCGGGCATCGCGAACGGGCTGTAGTGCAGGATGCGCAGCGCCCGCAGCCCCAGGTCGGCCATGCCCTGGAAGTCCCGACGCCAGACCAGCGGGTTCTCCAGGGCCGAGGCGAACATCACCCCGGTCTGGTTGGTGCCGCAGATAATGGCCGGCTGGCCATCGAGGCGGAAGTAGGAGTCGGCGAAGGTAACCCGCGGGCCCCGGGCGATGGCCTCCGGCCGCCAGAAGCAAAGGCCGGTGCTCGCCACATCCAGCGCCCGGTTGCCCTCAGTGAGGACGCAGTTGAGGCGGTAGAAAGGCTCGGTATCCGGCAGCGGGAGGGTCGCCGAGACGGGTAAAGACCCACCGGCAGGCACGGCGATAGTACCCTCGACGCTGCCGGCGGCCTTGCCCGTGCTCCCTGCGTAGGCGGTCACCTTCCAGGTCAGGGAGGCCGGGCGGTCGCCGCCATTTTCCACCTTGAACGCCACCTTGGGCACTTCGCCAGCGCGGTAGCAGGCCCAGTTGGTCGCCAGGTCGCGCACCAGCACCGGCCGCAGCGCTGCCGCCAGCCCGCGGCGCAAGGCCTCGGCGGCCCGCGGCTCCAAGAGCAGGCTGCGGCTGTCCACCCCGCACAGCAGCCAGGAAGAGCCGGCCCAGGGCCCGGCATAGTGGCGCACCAGGCTCACCGCCGAGCCCACCACCCGGCCCGCGGTGTCGTGCGCCAGGATCAGGGGCACGCGCCGCGCCCAGACCTCGGGGAAGACGGGGTTGTTGCTGGCCACCAACGCCGAGGCCCCCCAGCCCTTGACCGGGCAGGGCAGCGAGAGCGGACCGGTGATGGCCTGGTCGGGCGCCGCGCGCAGGATGGTGGCTCCGTCCAGGGGATAGGCGGGGTCGAAGGCGCCAACCTGCTCGCGCTCGACGAGCAGGGCGTCCCGGGGGGTTCCCAGGTGAGTGTTGAGGTGTACCCGGCTGTCGGTTTCCGCCCACTTGCCGGCGCGCTTGCCGAGGAGCCGGTCAAAGGCATAGCCCTGCGCGGCAAACAGATGCCCGCCCCGGGAGAGGTAGCGGATAACCGCCTCCTGCCCCCGCGCCGGCCAGGAGTCATCCATGAGCACCAGAGCGGCAAGGCGCCCGGGGTCGAGCAGGGCGGGGTTCACCACCTCCTCCGGGCCCAGGCAGGCCACCCGGTAACCCCAGGAGGCGAGCACACGGCGGGTGCGCTCGGGGCTGTGGCCGGGCGGAACGTAGAGGGCCAGAGTCTTCGCCTTGGCTGGAGCCATCTCGAGCAGCCGCTTGGCTGCGGGGGTGCGGGTGAAGGCCCAGACGTCGAGCGCCCGCACCTTCAGGCCCAGGGTGCGGGTGTCGGGGCCGCCCGGGGTGAAGGTGGGCGAGCCCAGGGTGACCTCGATCTGTTTGCCCTTGATCGCTTCCGCGGGGATGAGCAGCCAGCGCTCGTTTACCCGCGGTCCCTGGTGTTCGGGCCAGGGCTTGCCGGCCACTTGTGCCCCCAGCGCGGGCGGGGAGGTCTTGGCGCCGCCCAGCACCTGCAGAGTCACCAGGTAGTCGCGGCCCGGCCAAGCGGGGATATTGAGGGTCGCGGGCTTGCCATCGCGGCCGGTCCAGCGCCCGTCCTGCTCGGGGTCCCACCATCCTGCCCCCAGCATCTGCAGGCCGGCGGGCTGCTGCTCGGAGAGGTCGAGGCGGGCATGGCAAACCAGACCCTCGTCCCATTCCTCCCAGCCCGCGACGGTCACCCCCCATGGCTCGAAGTTGAGGTCTGCCACCGACACCTCCAGGTCACCGGAGTTACAGCCAATGAGCAGCGTATTCGCGCGCTTGCGCTCGCGGATCTTGTTACCCCGGCCTTCATAGGTCATGTTGGCCAGGTCCACCACCACCTCATGCCAGCCGGTGCGCCAGCGCCCGAGTTGCTCGCGCTTGCTGGTCATGGAGGAGAGCCAGAGGTCGCCGTCGGGCTCGACCAACATGAGGTACAGGAGAGCATTGCGGGCGGCATGATGCCGATAGATCCACATGCTGATGGCCCCGTCGCCCGTGGGCAGGGAGATGGGCCGCGCCAGGTTGCCCCAATGCGGCTCCCGGTCGTCGTACTTGAGATGCAGGGCGTAGCCGGTGCGCCCCGCGGGGGCCGGGATGACGGAGAAGGCAGGCGCGTTACCCCCGTCCGGGTGCGGCTTCCAGGCCGCGGCGTCGGCGAAGCGGTCAAGGGGAATGACGGCACCCCAGCACACGCCGGATAGCAGGACGAGGGTCAGCAGCACGCGGACGAGATTGGTCATGACGCCTTCCCGGCGGGGGCACCCACATGCCCCCGGCCATCCGAAGCAGGATCGGTCCCACAGATCTTCCACTCCCGCTCTGGGATCTGGGCGTTGATGAAGGTGTGCGCAGAGTGCCGAGTGGCAGTTCCCTTCCCGGCGCAGTGGCACGATGACTTGGAGCCGCTTGCTTGCCTACGGCTGTGGCGCCATCTCCTCGGGCGCCGCCGCGGGCGCCTCGTCCTTCACCAATTTCACCACCTGGTAACCGCCGCGGGCGCGGTCGAAGAGGAAGACGATGCCGAAGACCACGAAGAGCACCACCGGAAGCACGGCCACATAGCGCAGGGCCAGCGGGCCGCCGGTGGCCAGGGTGGCGCCGCTGCCGGCCACCTTGTCCATCACCCAGCCCATCCCCGGCAGGATCAGCGAGACCGCCAGGTTGCCGGCGCCGCCCATCAAGCCCAGCAGGAAGGCCCCACCCTTGGGGAAGCGCTCGGAGGTAACGCCCAGCATGGTGGGCCAGAAGTAGCAGACGCCCGCCGCGAACACGGTAGCCGCAGCCATCGCGGTCCAGAAGTCCTTGACGTAACTGAGCGCCAGGAGACCGAGGATGGCGAAGAAGGAGGAGCCCATGAGCAGGCCGGTGGGGCTCAATTTGTGGGCGATGGGGCCGGCGAAGAAGCGGCCCACGCACATCACCAGGCTGATCCAGCCCAGGACCAGCACAGCAAAGGGCACGGCGGCCTTGGGCAGCACGTTCTTCAGGATGTCGGTGATCCACTGGTTGGGGCCCAACTCGGTGCAGGCGGTCAGCAGCATGCAGAAGAGGAAAACCAGGAACAGCGGCCGGAAGGCCTCCCTAAACATGGCCCCGGTGGAGACCCCCGACTGCACGCGCTCGGTCTTGGGGAACTTCATCCCCAGGAACATGGCGCCGTAGATGAAGACCGGCACCAGGATGGTGGCCATCTTGTAGTGCCATGCCGCATTGATCTGGGTCAGGCCGAAGGCCACCAGCACCCCGATCACGATGCCGCCCGGGAACCAGGCGTGCAGGGCGTTCAGTTTCGCGGTCTTGCGGTCGGAATAGACGGTGGCCACCAGCGGGTTGATGGCGGCCTCCACCAGGCCGTTGCCGATGCCCATGGCCAGCGTGCCCGCATAGAGCATGCCGAAACCCGGCGCCAGCAGCGTGAGCACGATCCCCGAGAGATGGCCCAGGAAGGCCAGGCACATGATCGTCCCCAGCCCCAAGAGGTCACATAGCGGGCCGCCGATGAAGATGGAGAGCGTGAAGCCCCCGAACCCGGCCCCCGCGATCCACCCCACCTGCTCCTTGGTCAATTTGAACTGTTCGTTCCAGGGGCCCATGATGTCGCCACGAATCGCGAACGTCATGGCGGTGGCGATGAGGGCGATGCAGGAGGCGATGAAGAGGCGTTGGCGCGTGCGCAGCATCTGTTCACTGTCGGTCTTGGCAACCTGTTCTGCCACGGGGTGTGTCCTCCCTGTACTCGAATGTGGGAACCAACCGACCCAGGACGCGGGCTGTATGCGACAGGAAGGGCAGGAAGTCCTTTTTGGGCTACCGACTCACTCTCCGTCTCAGTCGAGCACCAGCATGTCCGCCAGGTCCAGGGGCAGTTCGACACAACGGTCGCGCCCTTCATCATGCAAGCGCAGGGGGCCGTGACGGAGGCTGCGGCAGGCGGTGAGGCGAGTGACCCCTGGGAAGGCGACCCTCAGCCGGGGGAGCGGCTTGGGGGCGAAGTTGATGAGCGGGACCAGGGCGCCCCGGGGGCCGGTCATCAGGGTGGCCTCGACCAGGGGTTCACTCGCAATGACGTAGGGGCCGGCACCTGCCAGGGCGTAGGGCGCGGCGAGCAGGGCCCGCAGGTCGGCGGGGTAGTGAGTGGGCAGGTCGCCGGGGTCGTCCATGGCGGGGCGCAGGTAGGCCAGGCCCGGCATGCTGCCGATCGTGATCACCTGCCCCCGGCCGACCTGGTGGCGGAGGGCGGCAGCGGAGCCGTCAGCATAGCGGCCGATAATATTGGCATCAGCGGGCACGAAAACCTGACGGTAGGCCCGCGCGGGGAAGGTGACGGCAGGCAAGCCCGCGCCGTCCACACGCAAACGGTGAGGCCAGCTATGAGAGCGACCTGGGCGGCGCCGCAGACGTGCGCCAGACCGCTTGGCTCAGCCTTCTGTCGGGGGCCGTGGGGTACACCGCGGGCATCAACGAGGTGTATGCCTGGGAAGATGACGCCCTCGTCAAGATGGACGTGCCCTCGAGCGACGAGGTGGCGCTGCTGGGGCGCGTCCTGCGCGCGGTGCCGTGGTGGCGGCTGGAGCCGGCCCCCGGGTGCATCCGAAACCAGCCCGGGGAGGCGGCGCGGCTGATGGCGTTCGCAATCACCCCCGACCGGGCGTTGGGCCTTGCCTACCTGCCGGAGAACGCCAGCATCGAGATAGACCTGGGCAGCCCTGCAGGCAGGTATGCGACCCTGTGGGTGAATCCGGCCACGGGCGCCTGCCAAGACGGGCCCATGGCAACCGCGGGGAGAGCCAGCCTGAGCGCGCCGGATCGGCGTGACTGGGTGCTGGTGCTCGCCCTGCCCGGCTCGCCTGCGCTGACACAGGTCAGAAAGGCGCTGGCCTCCGTGCCCCCACTGTCAGCGCGGGCAGAGGTGGCCATCACTTTCGGCAAGAAGGCGCGGCCCGACGGTCTGGTGCTCAAACAGCCGGCCGACGGCCGGGTAACGAGCACCCGCGTCGCGGGCGTTGATTGCGTGGTGAATGAGCGCCCCCAGCGCAACACCTACCTCTACCTGGACCTGGACGACCGCCTGGCCTTCCGGGGGGGCCTGCAGCGCATGCGGGTGGAGGTCCGCCTGCAATCCGACAGTCCGCTCACGGGGATCAGACTGGAATACGACGCCGAGGGGCCGGGCGAGATCGCCAATGTCTACCGCTCTGTGCCGCCGGCCTGGCGAAAGCAGGAGGGGGCATGGACGGTGGTGGGGTTCACCGCCGAACAGCCGTACCTGGGCAACCGCCAGAATGCCGGCGCCGATTTCCGGGTGTTTCTCGACCGCAGTATATGCCTCGTGTCCGAAGTTACAGTCACGCTGGAGAGAGGTGCGTTGGGAGGGGGCACGCCAGGGTGGCGGCGATAGGCCGAGCCCCTTACCCGAACCCTCTCCCGAGGGGAGAGGGGGCCCCACCCCGACCCGCCCAGGGGGAGAGGGACTGGGGCGGATTGACACGCCCCCCCGGTGGGAATACCATGCAAGAGCAGGCAACGCCTGTTTGGTCTCTGTCTGGAAAGGAGGTAGCCGCCATGACCCATTCCCGCCGCTGCCTCCGGCCCATGCTCCTCGTACTCGCCTGCGCGCTCTTGCTGCCGCCGGCCGGCGCCGCCATCATCAAGGAGAAGGCGGCCGCGGCCGCCGAGCAGAAGAAGGACGAGCCTAAGCAGGAGACGCCCAAGGAAAAGGAGGTCAAGCCACCACCCTCCCCGCCCGTGCGGGTGACGTGCCCCTCACTGCCCAGTGAGACCGGGCGGACCCGGGTGGTGACTCCACCTCCCGCGAGCGGCCAGAATGGCGGCACTGGCAGCCGGCCCACCACCACCGGTAATCCTGCCATGGTGCCGACTACCACTCCCAACACCAATGCCAACACCGGCAATCTGGGCACGCTGAACGTACGTCCCGAGGGCGCCCCGGCGCCCGTGGGCCCGCCGCCGGCCAGCCTGGCCAGCCCTGCGCCCACCCCGCCTCCGGCCGCCACCCAACGCCAGCGCACCGAGCGGAATGGCGGCTTCGTGCGGCGAGAGCCGGGGGGAGGGAGCGGCGGGCCGCTAACACCCATCACCGGCGGGCCGGGGACCGCGATCCCGGAGCCGCACCGTCCACCCTGGAATCCGCCCGGCGGGCACCACGGTGGGGGCGGGGTGATCATCTACTACCCGGTTCCCTATCCGGTGCCCTACTCCTTGCCGGGTGACGCCGGTTCAGAGTACGAGCCCGACTCCGGACAGGAGGAAACCTACCCCAACGACCTATACGCGGTGCCTTGCTCCCTGGGGGCGGCGGTGACAGATATCGCCCGGGCCTGGCAGCAGGAGAAGATAAAGCCGCTACTGCGCCATCTCAAGCCCGGGGTGCGGGTGCGCTTTTACGACGGCAACCAGTTCAGCCATGCGCTCTTCCCTGCCGGGGTGTGCAAGATGGCCAAACAGGTGTGGCGGCAGATTCGCACCCACTCTTACCGGCTGGCAGTCTTCCGCGTGCTGCCCGGTGAGGATTGGGTGGTGCTCAAGGGCACGCATGTCTACGACGACGGCACGACCGGCAGGACGGGCACGGTGTATGTGCGCTATTTGCTCTATCGTGACCTGGCCGGAGCCTGGATAATCAAGGAGATATCCCTGTCGGACGAGCCCCTGTAGGCCCGGCTGGCAGCCCCAAGGTAACCAGTGACCAATGCCAGAGTTGCGTAAGGATCCAATCACCCGGGAGTGGGTGATCGTAGCGGTGGAGCGTGGGAAGCGCCCGCACGATTTCGCCCGCGAGTGTGACGCGCCCGAGCCGCCGGGCCGGCCCTGCCCCTTCTGCCCGGGGCACGAGCAGCTGACCCCTCCCGAGGTGCTCGCTTTCCGCAACCCCGGCAGCCCGGCCAACAGCCCAGGCTGGTGGGTGCGCGCAGTGCCCAACAAGTACCCCGCGCTGGCCATCGAGGGGGACCTGCGCAAGTCCGGCCGGGGGATTTACGACTACATGCAGGGTGTGGGCGCGCACGAGGTGATTATCGAGAGCCCGGATCACTCTCTGACCATGGCCACCATGCCGGTAAAGCAGGTCGAGGACGTGCTGTGGGCCTACCGCAGCCGCTACCTGGACCTGGAGCGGGACAACCGACTGAAGTACATCCTTTTCTTCCGCAACCACAAGCGGGTGGCAGGCGCCAGCCTGTCGCACCCCCACTCGCAACTTATTGCCACCCCCATGGTGCCCCAGGACGCCATGGCCGAGATCGAGGGGGCGATGCGCTATGAGCAGTACCACGATCGCTGCGTCTACTGTGACATGATCTCGCAGGAACTGGACGAGGGCGACCGGGTGGTGCTGGAGACCCCGCACTTCCTGGCCTTCGAGCCGTATGCCTCCAAGTACCCCTTCGAGACCTGGGTCATCCCCAAGCGGCACCGTGGCTCTTTCGCGGCCATCTCCACCGAGGAGCAGAGCGACTTCGCGCGTACGCTGAAAGAGGTGCTGCTGCGGGTGTACCTGCTATTGGACGACCCCCCCTACAACTTCACGCTGCACACGGCTCCCACGCGAATCACCAGTGATGAGCACCTACACTGGCACGTGGAGATCATGCCCCGGCTCACCATCACTGCCGGCTTTGAGATGGGGACGGGCATCTTCATCAACGTCACCCCGCCGGAGCAGGCCGCTGGTCACCTGCGGGAGGTGGACGTGGGCGCCCTGGAACCCCGGCAGCCCGCGCCTCAGCCCCAGCCCACGGCACCACCGCCACCCGCGTAGCCTCGCGCGCGTCACGCCGCCCATCCTGCCTGTCATGCCGTGCGGACAGGGCCTGCCCGCAGCCCGCCACCCCAGGGGTACGCTCCGTGCGTGAGGAGGATGCCATGAAGCGTGCCAGCAGGGTGATCGGCAAGCCTGTGTTCAGCCTGAGCGAAGGGGAGCGCCTGGGAACGGTGGACGAACTGGTGCTCAACCCGCTGACCAACGCGGTGGTGGGCCTGGTCGTGCTCACCCCGGGGTTCCTGCGCAAGCGGGAGGTCGTCGCGCTGGCAGACGTGCACAGCCTGGGGGCGGATGCCGTCATGCTGGGCAGCAAGAGCAGTCTGCACCGGGCGGAGGAGGTTCCCGAGCCGCTGCGCAGCCAGGCCGAGCAGCGGGTGGCGCTGCTTGGAAAGCGCCTGGTAACCGAGGGCGGACGCGTGCTGGGGGAGATTGTTGACATCCTCTTCGATTCCAGTGGGCGCATCGTCGGCTACCAACTCTCGAGCGGTCTCTGGCGGGATCTGGGCACGGGGCGCCCCTTCGTCCCGGCACTGCCGGGGCCCATGCACCTGGGTCGGGATGCCCTCATCGTCCCCGACCGCGCCGCCGACCTGGTGGTGCCAGACCTGGACGGTCTCACTGGCGCCTACCGCATGCTGACACGCGAGGCGTTGGCGATAGAGGATGAGGGGGTGGGATACTTTGCGCGCGGGCGCCCGGCCCATTTCACCGTTACCGACCGCGAGGGCGAGGTGATCGTGCACCAGGGGGAGGTCATCACTAGCCTGCACCTCTCCCTGGCCCGCGAGACCGGGCGGCTGCCCCTGCTGGCGGAGGCCGCGGGAGTGGCGGAGGAGGCCCGTACCTGGGAACGCCTGCGGGCTGCGCCCTACCATGAGGTGGCCGACTATCTGGAGGGCAAGCGGGCGCAGTCGGACGTGCCCGACAGCCGGGGTGGGATGGTGGTGCGGGAGGGCGCCACCGTGACCCGGGCCGATATCGAGTACGCCCGCCAGCAAGGCCGCCTGCGCCTGCTGATGGCCAGCGTGCTGGGGGCTCACATGGAGCAGGCCGAGGAGCGGGCCGGCACCGTGCCCTCCTCCTGATCAGGCCTGCCGCGCGGCCTGCCGCAGGCCCTCGGCCAGGGCCAGCAACTCCTGACGCAGTCGGGTGGCACTGGTGGGCACGAACACGGTGCGCGCGAGATGGCGCAGGGTGTTCGGGCACATATCCGGGCTGTACTCCACCTGGGACCGGCGATAGGGGTCCAGATCCCCCCGGTGTGCGCCCAGGCGGTTCATGACCGGCTCCCAGTTGGTGTAGACATGGCGCCCGCTGTTGATCGGGGAGCCCAGGCCCGCGCCCAGGTCGGCCGTGCGCTCCAGGAAGCTGGCCGCCTGTTCCGGAGTCTCGAACAGGAGCGCCAGCGCCGTTCCGCAATCCCCCTTGGGGTCGCGCACCGGGCTGAAGGTGAAGGCGGTCTCCCCCGCCAGCGCCTCGCGCAGGGCCTGCTTCTCCGCGCGCAGGGCGGCCAGGATGCCGTCCAATCGCTGCGCCTGCACGCGCATGATGGCCGCGAGGATATCGTTCAGCCGGAAGTTCACCCCGGCGAAGATGGCTGTGTTCTGCACCAGCCCCTGGTCCCAGAAGGCGCAGCCGCCGTCGTGCGCAATCACCGCCCGCTCGTAGACCGCCCGGTCATCGGTGACGAAGGCGCCACCCTCGCCGCAGGTCACGATCTTGAAGTAATTGAACGAGAAAGCCCCGCCGTCGCCGATACTACCCAGCCGGCGGCCCCGATACGAGCCGCCGTCGGCCTGGCAGCAGTCCTCGAGCACGCGCAGGTCGTGCCGGCGGGCAATGTCCATGATCGGCTCCATGTCACAGGGCAGGCCGTTCATGTGGACGGGGATGACCGCTCTGGTGCGCGGGGTGATCCTGCGCTCCAGGTCGGCGGGATCGAGGGTGAGCGACTCGTCCACCTCGGCAATGACGGGCACCGCCCCCACCGCCAAGGGAGCGAGCGCGGTGGCCATGAAGGTGTAGCCGGGCACGATCACCTCGTCCCCGGGGCCGATCCCCAGGCCCACCAGCCCACAGATAAGGGCCGCAGTGCCGCTGGTGACCGCCACCGCGTGCGCGGCGCCGATCTTGGCCGCCCACTCCCGCTCGAACCGCTCGGTCTGGCTCTCCCCCCCTTGATAGCGGAAGAGCCGGCCCGACATGATCACCTCGCGCGCGGCGTCGGCCTCTTCCTTGCCGATGACGTACATCAGTGGCCCTCCTGGGCTTGCAGGCGTTCCCGGTAGTAGTCGCTGACCGTGAGGAAGCGCATGCCCAAGCCCTGTGCATATTCAATGATGGCCCGGAACCACGCGCCCTTGCGCGCGAACCTCTCAGCCGTGGCGCAGTGATGGTCGTGGCTACACAGGCTCCACACCAGGTCGGCCGCGGCCACCCGGTCGGCGATGCCCTGTAGGTGCCGCACGTAGTCGCCCCCGGGGCTGCCGTACTCCCGCCAGTAGAAGTCGTCCTGGTAGTCGTGGATGAGCACCTCGAGCGTGCGCGGGTACCCCTGCACCCGGAGAAAGCGCGGCTGCCACTCCAGGGGCACGGGCTGGCCATCGCGCTCATTGCGGCCGAAAGTGCGCAGGATGGTGAAGCCATGCCGGTCCACAATCTCCAGCAGGTCCGGCCGGTCGGCCAGCCCCCGGTAGTATCCCCATGGGCCGCACAGCGCAGTGGCAGGCCGTCCGAGTACCTGCCGGAAGACGGCCTGGGCGCGCTCCAGGTCCTTATCCACCTCATCGGCGGTGCCGCCCCGCTGCATGAAGAAGTCGGTGGCCCCGTGGATGATCATGCCTGGTGGCGGCTCGAGCAGCACGGTCTTGAGCAGCACGTGGCTGTAGGTGTGCGACTGCAACTCGATGAGGGGCGAGCGGTCCGCCTCGCGGAAGAGGTCAGGGTACATCTCCAGGGTCTTGCCGGTGACGTACCAAGTGACCGGCGTGCCCAGGTCTGTGAAAAGGGCGCTCGCCCGCTCCACGAAGCCGGCGGAGTCGGGGGACGCGCTCTCCACGTCGATGCCGAAGAGGATGGTGCCGGGCACATTGCCCTCCCGGGGGTTTTCGCCTGTATTTGGGAGGCGGAAGGGCGAATCCTGCCGGCGGCATCAAGGAGTGCAGTGGTGGGGTAGCGAGTGGTCGAGGGGGAGGCATATCATTCCCATCGGTAATCCCGGGCCTGTGAGGGATCCCCGTCGAGAGGTCTCGCTCTCCTCGCCACCCTTATAGGCCGCTCGGCCCCTTACCCCAACCCTCTTGCGGGGGAGAGGGAGAAAGGAGCCCGGTGGCGAAAAGCGCAAGGCGGCCGGTCTTCCGGCCATCCCCCGGAGGCAAGATGCAAGATCTGAACCTCTCCATGTTCCGAGCCTACGACATTCGCTGCCCAGCACGCGACCTGCCCCCGGCCCTGGCGCGGCGGCTGGCAGCGGCGCAGGCCTGCTACTTCCGGGATGACCTGGGGGTGGGGGAGGTGGTGCTGGCGCACGATGCCCGCACCAGCGGCCCCACTTTTCTGGCCATTGCCGCCGAGGTCTTCCGGCGGGCCGGGCTGACGGTGCAATACCTGCCGGGGGCGAGCACCGCCTCGCATTTCTACTACACCGTCATGGAGAATCCGGCCTCGGCTGCGGTGATGTTCGGCGCCTCCCATAACCCGGCGGGCGACACCGGGCAGAAGTTGCTCGCCCCGGGCGCGCGCCCGATTGCCCGGCACATCGGACCGCTTGGTGGGCTGGACCGTATCCAGGAACTCTACCTGGCCGGGGCCGAACCCAGCCCCGCTGCCCGGATGGCCCCGGCCTATGCCGTGGACAACATGGAGCGCTATGTGCGCTACAGCCTGGGCCTGGCAGGGGTGAGTTTAGGCCACTTTGGCGGGCTGAAATCAGGCCGCCCGGTACGCGTGCTGCAGGACTACCTTTACGGCGCGGGCGGGCCCGAGATGATGTTGGGGATGCAGGCTGCCGGCGTTGACCTTACCCCCCTGCACTTCGTGCCTGACGGCTCCTTCCCCCTGGGCGACCCCAACCCGGTCAAGCCGAAGGTGATCGCGGAGGGGCTCGCAGCGCTTCAGCAGGGAGATTATCTGCTTGCCACCTTTTTCGACGGCGACGCCGACCGGGTGGATTTCTACGCGGGTAACGGGACTTACCTCGCCTCCTCGTTCGTTTATGCCGCCATCCTGCCCTACGTGCTGGAGCAGTTTCCGGGGGGCCGGGACCGCAGCATCTTTGCCGACCTGAAGGCCAATCCCCTGGCAGTGATCGAGATGGCACGGGCCGGCGTGCAGGTAGGCGTGATTCGCAACGGGCACTCCCAGATCAAGGAAGCAATGCTGCAGGACGACCGCGTGATCGGGGCGGTGGAGGAGTCGGCGCATTTCTACCAGCGGTTCAGCCTGGCCGGCAAGGGCCCCTACTGCACGGAGAACACGCTGTACCTCGCGCTGCTGGTAACCCGGGTCTGGGCGGAGCACCCCGAGCGTTTCCAAGAACTCCTGGCCCTGCAGGCCAAGACGGCGCGGGAGCGGGAATGGGGCCACCACTTTCCCAATGACGCGGCCCGGCAAGAGGCGATGCAGGCGGTTGAGGAGCACTTTGCCGGGCAGGGGCTGGAAGCCCGCGCACAAGGCGCGGGAGGGCTGGAACTGGAGGCCACGCTGATGAGGCGGGGGCTGCCCTTTGCCATCACGCCCGAAACCGTGCCCGAGCCGGACTGGTTGCAGGTGTGCCAGCGCATCAGCCAGAGCGAGGATGGCTTGGCGCGTTGGGAGGTGGTGGCGGCCACGCCCCAGATCGCGGGGCAGGCGAAGGCCGACATCGAGCGCCTGGTGGCCGCTTTTGGTGCCGGCGCGCCCTACCAGGGGTAGGCGAGGAGACGCGGATGGCCGAGATGACTTCTTACGAGCGCTTCCGGCGCATGTACGAGCACCGGGAGGCCGACCGGGTGCCCATCGTTGACAGCCCCTGGGGGGCGACCCTCGAGCGCTGGCAGCGGGAGGGGATGCCGGAGGACATCAGTTACCTGGACTTCTTCGGCCTGGACCACGTGGCTGGCATCAACGTGGACAACAGTCCCCGCTACCCGCACGAGGTGCTGGAGGAAACTGAGGAGTACGTCATCTTCCGCAGCAACTGGGGGGCGACGCTCAAGAACTGGAAGCACATGGCCTCCACCCCGGAGTTTCTGGATTTCACGATCAAGGACCCGGATTCATGGCGGGCGGCCAAGGAACGCATGACCCCCAGCCGCGACCGCATCCCCTGGGACCACTTGCGGGAACACTACCGGGAATGGCGGGAGCAGGGCTGGTGGGTGCAAGCCGGGCTGTGGTTCGGCTTCGACGTTACACACGCCTGGGCGGTGGGAACCGAACGCCTGCTCATGGCGATGATCGACCAGCCGGAGTGGTGCCTGGACATGTTCAACCACTTTCTGGACGTGGGGATTTCCTTGCTCGATCAGGTATGGGATGCAGGGTATCATTTTGACCTGGTGCACTGGCCGGACGACATGGGGTACAAGTACCACCAGTTCTTCTCCCTGCAGACCTATCGCGAGTTGCTCAAGCCTGTGCAGGCGCGGGCCATCGCCTGGGCGCACGCCAAGGGGGTGAAGACGCACCTGCACTCCTGCGGGAACGTCAACCCCTTCATCCCCGAGTTCATCGAGATCGGGCTGGACGCCCTGAACCCGCTGGAGGTGAAGGCGGGCATGGACCCCATCGCCCTCAAGCGGCAGTACGGCCGGGACCTGGTGTTGCATGGCGGGATCAACGCCGCCCTATGGGGAGACACGGAGGCTTTTGCTGCCGAGGTGGAGCATGTGCTGCCGGTGATGAAGGAAGGCGGGGGATACGTCTTTTCCTCCGACCACTCGGTGCCCTCCAGCGTGAGTCTGGAGGACTTCCGGCGGACGGTGGCGCTGGCGAAGAGGCTGGGCAGTTACGAGTAGGCGCATGCGCGAAGGCGGAAAGTGGGGGAACCCGGAGCCCGCCGGGTGTTACTCCTCGCGCGGCTGCACGACAATGCGGACGGCCTGCTTCCAGGTGCCGGCGAAGGAGCCGGCAACGCCCCCCAGGATGGCTGTGGCGATAAGTCCTGCCGCCAGCACCCCCGGATCTGCCCTGGGGGCCCTCTCGATGCCGGTCATGGTCATGCTCATCAGGGCCACCAGGGAGACCACTACGGCCGCCAGTGCCAGCACCGCGCCCGCCAGGCCGCCCCGCAGCCGGCTGGGACGGCTGGAGACCAGCACGGCGGTAACCAGGGCGGCCAGCGGCAGGTTGTGCAGGCTATGGGCTATCGCCGAGCCATACCCGGGGAGGTGGGCCATCGGTTGGGCTCGCAACAGGGCGGCGTTTGCCCAATGATGTAGCGCCAGCACGATGGGCAGGCCCACCAGCCAGGCGGCAATCCCCCCGCGCAGAATGGCACCACCCGGACCTTGCCAGAAGCCCCACCAGGCCCGGCACAGGTTGGCCCCCAGCCAGCAGGCCAGGACCAAGGGCGCGGCGATGGTGAGCAGGTACTCGGCAAACCAGAACATGGCGGCGGGGAACGCGGCGCCCTTGAAAAGGTGGAACCAGGGCATGGCATAGAGAGCAAGGCTGCCGACCAGCCCCACGATGGCCGCTGTCGGCTCCGGGCGCCGGCGCCGGCGCAGCGCCGGCAGCCCTACCGCGAGGATGACGATCACCGCTGCCTGCAACAGGTGCAGTAACCAGAAAGTCGCTGTGGCCTGCACCGCCCCATGTGGCGAGTGCATCCGCCCGCCAGGTAGGGCGAGTGAGAAGAAGGCAAGTGCCAGCAGCATCCCGGCGAGCAACCGGAGTGACAGGCGTTTGACCATGCGCGCCGCATGCTACGCCCTGCCGGCCCAGCGGTCAAGTGGGCAGGCGGGGGGGGGGGAGGGCTCAGGACCGACCTGTGCTTCCCGCCAGGCGCGCATAGGCTGGGCCTTCAGGGGAAAGGGTCTCCCGGTGCTACATTGGTGGGACGGTGCTGCCCCCGTGTCGTACCTCGAAATGGCAATGGGGACCGGTGGAGAGCCCAGTGCTGCCCACACGGGCGATCAGGGTGCCCTTGCCTACCCGGTCGCCCACCTTCACCAGCAGGCTGGAACAGTGCCCATAAAGGGTGGTGACGCCGCCGCCATGGTCTATCACGATGTAGCGCCCATACCCGTTGCCACCATATCGGGACAGGATCACCTCACCGCTGCCCGCAGCATAGATGGGGCTGCCACTGGGGGCGGCCAGGTCCACGCCGTGGTGAAACTTACGCACGTGCAAGATGGGGTGGGTGCGCCAGCCATAGCCGCTGGTAATGCGAGCGCCCGGCACGGGATTCGCGAAAGTGCCCGTCCAGGGGGTGGCATAGCGCTTGCGGCCGGCACGGGTGCGGGCAAGGGCTCGCAGCAGAGATTCGATCTCCCGGCGCTCCGCCTCAGCCTCGGCATATTCGGCCTCATACTCCTCGCGCATGCGAGCCAGTTCGGCCAGAGTCCGCTGCTTTTCGACGCGTGCCGCGTTGTAGTTCTCGTGCTTGCGGGCCACGTCCGCCTTCCACTGCCCAACCTCGGCCGTTTTTTCGGCCACCTGCTCCCGGCGCTCGGCTACCGCCTGCCGGGTGCGCTTGAGCCCGCGCAGCAGGTCAGCGTCCTGGGCCACGATCTCACCCAGGTAGTAATAGCGGTCCGCGAAATCGGAAAAGGAGACGGCTCCGGTGAGCACCGAGACGTATCCGATGTCGCCGTGCTCGTGGATGAAGCGCAGGCGGCTGGACAGGTCCCGCTTCTGAGCCTCCAGGCGGGCCTCTGCCCGGCGCAGGCTTGCCGTGGCCTGGGCCAGTTGCTGCTTACTATCGCTATATGCCCGAGTGGCTACCTGCAATTGAGTGCGGCTCTCACGGACCCGCTGCTCGACCCGGTGCAGGTCCACCCTCACCGCCGCCTGCTGCCGCTTCACCCCTCGCAGTTTGCTCTGCACCTGCCGGCTGTGGCTGGTGGCCGAGCGCTGACGGCTGAGCAGTGAGGCGCGGGAGGGCATGCTGTTCTCGCGTGGCGCAGCAAGGAGCGAGGGGGTGGTAACGACAAGCGCCAGCATCAGCGGCGCTGCCAGGCGGGTATGACGCATGGTGAGTGTCATGCAGGCTGTCCTCCATGCCGTCCGGGTGCCTTGCCGGGCGAGCGGCATTATAGCACCGGCGGTATGGGAGGGCAACCGAGCGCATCGGGTTAGCCTTGCCTGCCGCCAATGGCCCTGCCCCCAGCCCGCCAGGCTGTCACCGCGCCCCCCCTGCCCCCGGGTCCGTCGTGGTCATGGAGGGTGGTCCTGATCGGGTCAGAGCCGGGAGATCTTGATCACCCAGGTGCCGCGGTCGGTGGGGCCGTTGGTGCGCAGCAAGATACGGTAGAGGTGCGTGCCCCAATCCGCTGAGAGGCGGGGGTCCTCCAGAGGAATCGGCTCCACCGCGGCCAGCAGGTCGGCTTTGTCGTACTCCAGGCGGGCGCCAGGTTGGACAAAGGTGATCTCGCCAGGCTGGGCGAGCGTGGGCTCACACGGCGTCATGAGCGAAAGCACTACGTCCTCGGTCTCCTCCGCCAGCACGAAATCCTCTATCAACTCCACCCCGGGACGAGGCCGCCGGCTAAGCCGGATGGTGCGGTGCCAGGACTGCAGGCCGGAGGCCTCGTCGTAGGCGCCGGCCAGGTCCAGGGATAACTCGGCATAGGAGCGGCTGGCATGACGCACCACGTTGCGGCCGGAGTAGATATGCCCGGACGACTGCTGCACGCCGTTGATGGTGGGCAGGTTGTGGTAGGCCGACTGCATGGTCCAGATGTCATAGCGCTCAGGGCCAAAGGTGCGGGCGGTGTAGGTCTCCACCCCCGGGTCCACGATCAGGGGCTGGCCATCCAGATAGACGATGAACTGCCCCACATCGTTGTGGTTGTGGCTCTCCCCGTTATGCCCACCCTTGGCTGCCAGGTAGAAGCCCGCCTCCTCGCCCTCCTTCTCGCGGCCGGCCATGACCTGGATGTCCTCGAGCCAGACGTCCCCGAGCAGCGGCGGCCGGCCCGAGGCTGCCATCATCGCCTCATGGGCAAAGAGCGCCGGGAGCAGGCGCATCAGGGGCTGCTGCAGGCCCCTGGGCGCTGTCTGGGCACCCTGTCCCTGCCGCCACTTCTCCTGGTACACGGCTGCGCCCAGCGCGCGCAAGTGGGGGTCCTCGATGCGGGTGCCGTAACGCCAGGCCAGGGCGGCCGGAATGGTGAGGCGGGCGCTGCCATCCGCAAAGTTGATGTAGTAGTCGCCGGCAATATGGGCGCGGTAGATATAGCGGCCCATCTCCGCGATCAGGGGCTCGTCGTATACGCTTACCTTCCCCTCGCTCGCCTGGTATAGCAACTCCAGGCAGTCGAAAAGCGAAGCCCCAGCCCGGGTCCAGTAGGAGGTGCCCTCGTCGCAGCCGCCGTCCGGGGTATAGGTGGCCAGGAAGCGGTCAAGGATCACCATGGACTTGGCCACCGCCTCCACCCGGCGCGACTGGTCCTCATCCAACAGCAGGGCGGCCGCCAGGCAGTTCGAGGTGCACCAGGGGTTCCAGTTGTTCACCCGGTGTTGCTCGTCGGCGCCCATCCACCAGAAATCGTTGCGGGCGAGGAAGGGGTCCATGATGCGGCGCTTGGTCTCGGAACGGATACGGCGGCAGAGCAGGACGCTCACCTCATCCAAGGCCGCCGACAGCAGATAGTCCGTCCAGGCCAGCAAGCCGGCCGTCTCTCCCGCAAAGAGGTCAATGATGGGCTCCGAGGCGTCGGGCAGGGGATCGGGGGTGCGATCGGGATGTTTGTTGTGGGCGGGCACCCCCCAGAAAGTTTCCTCGCAAATGGCCCAGATGCCGTTCGCGATCTGCTCCAGGAAACGGCCCTCTCCCTCCATGCACTCGGCGGCCACCAGCGCCCCCAGGACATGCCGGCGCCCCAAGGAAACGCTCTCGTAGTGACTGCGGTTGCCCGTCTTGGTGAACTCCATAAACAGGCTTGCGGTTAGCGGGGGCCAGCCGTAGTCCAGGTAACTCTCGGCCAAGGTGAGGTGCGCGGCCACCAGGTCCTTGGGCAAAGTGCGCCAGGCGTCGCGCTCCTCCCAGGTGGGGTAAGGGTGATATGACGCCCGTGGGAGCAGCAGGCTGGGCAGCCTGTCGCTATCGAATCTGCCTGCCAGCACTCCTAGCGGCGCGGCGGCCGCAAGCGGCTTGTCCATGTACGCCTCCTGGGTGCATGCGATTGCCGGGGCTGCAGTTTCCCCCGCCTCCCGCGGGCATCCTGCCCGAAGAGGGGGAGGAGAGGAGCAGTTTAGCGCACCCCTGCTACACGCACGTGCCAGTCCTCGCCATTCGTACTTACAGTGATGGCACCCTGCAGGTCGGTGCGATACACGGGCACATGGCGGCGAGCGAAGGCGCGCATAACTCGGCGGCTGGGGTGGCCAAAGGCGTTGTTGCGCCCGACCATGATCACCGCCAGCCGAGGGCGAGCCACGGTTAGCAGGCGCTCGTCCAACGCGGAGTCGCTGCCGTGATGGGGGACTTTGAAGAGCGTGCAGGCGACGGGGGCTCGCCGAGACAGCAGACGCTCCTGGGCAGCGCGCTCGATGTCCCCGGTCAGCAGCGCCGTGAAGCCGCGATAGCGCAGCGCGAGCACCGCAGAGTTGTTGTTCTCGTCAGCCGAGGTGCCGGCGAAGGGCCGGGCCGGTGGGCCCAGAACCCGGCAGGCTACCTCGCGGCCGAGGTACAGCGGCACGCCTTCCCGTATGCGGCGCACAGGCACGCGGCAATCGCGGGCCGCGGCCAACAGCCGTTCCCAATCGGTGCTGGGAGAGCACGGCGCGGCCGGCACCAGCAGCACATCGACGGGCACTTGGCGGATCACCGCGGCCAGCCCCCCGCAGTGGTCCTCGTGGGGATGCGTGCAGATCACCGCCTGCAGTTGGCGCACGCCCATCACCAGCAGCGAGGGGACCACCACCCGGCGGCCGATGTCATATGCCTCGCTTGCGTTACGGCGCCCGCCGCCATCCACCAGCACCGCCCGCCCCTCGGGGGTGCGGATGAGCGTGCAGTCGCCCTGGCCGACGTCCAGGAAGGTGAGCGTGAGTACCGGGCGCTGCCCCAGGGCCCCCACCCAGGTCAGGGTGGCGAGCACCGCCAGGGCCAGCAGCAGAATGCGCTCGCGCCTCATGGCCTGGCTGCCGCCGGGATGCGGAGGCTGTGTGCCTGCTGCCGTCGCAGGTGCCCCTGCGCCAGGGCATAGGCCGCCAGCCCGAGCGCAAGGTAATAGGCGGCGACAACAACGGGGGAACGAACCAGGCAAGTGACACCTGCGGCCGGCAGGTTGGCGACCCAGGCTGCAGAGCGGAGCAATAGCTCAAGCATGGCCACGTTAGCCCAGCCCAATGGGAGGGCGAGCGGCAGATACAGGGAGCCCAGGAGCATGGTGGCCATCCCTGTAAACAGCAACACGCCAGCCAGGGGCACGGCAATCACGTTGGTCAGAAACCCTCCCAGCGGCAAGGTGCCAAAATGCCAGGACAGCACCGGGGCCACTGCCAGCTGCGGCGCCAATGAGACGGTAGCGGCCCAGCCCCACACGCGGGAGTCAGGCAGGAGCAGGGCCAGGCGGGGAGCCAGGTAGACCAGGCCCCACACCGCGGCGAATGACAGTTGGGCGCCCGGCACATAGAGCGACCTGGGGTTGACTATGAGCAGCACCAGTGCCGTAAGAGCCAGTGAGCAGTAGACGTCGCCCTGCAGGGGGTGGCGCTCGGATACCTGGCGCAGGTGCCAGAGCAGGCACCCGGCGGCCGTTACCAGCCCCATCACTCCCGCCCGCCAGGTGGGCTCGCCGCCGCCGGTCACGATGATCAAAGCCACCACCAATCCGGCCGCCAGGACCACCAGCGGAAGCGAGGGCGGGGGGACCATGGTTCCCGCCCGCCGCCGCCACTGGCCTAGGCTGTAGATCACCAGGAAGAGCAGCGTAATCTGGCTCCCGGAGACCACGGCGATATGGATGATGCCGGCTCGGCGCATGAGGTCGCCGATCTCAGTGGCCATGGGAAAGGCGCCAGTACCCATGATGACGCTCCCCAGCAGGCCGGACATCTGCTCCCGATAGGGGCCCGGCATGCTCTCGAGCAGGGCGGTCGCAGCCCGCCGTCGGACCGTGTCGATCAGGCCCGGTACGCCGGGTCGCTCCCGCCCCAGCCTGGTGACCAGGCGGGCGTCACCCACGCGCAGGATAGCCGGATAGTCGCCAGGCACTCCGATCTGCGCGGGATTGGTCATGGGCGGCGGGGCTGACAACTGGCCGACCAGCGCCAGACGCTCACCGATGCGCAGCGCAAACCCCTCAGGGACCACTGCCAGCAGCCGCTCGCCGGCCGGACGACCGGCAATGCGGCGTGCCGCGAGGTCGAACCGGACACTCTCCCCCTCCCGGGTGGGGCTGGTGGGCCCGGCGACCACTCCCACCACGCGCACGCTGCGGCCGAGACCGGCGGCCAGGCCCGGGGAGAGGGCGCTTGCCTGGGCGAAGCGGGCACCCCCCAAGGCGAGAGCCAGCAATGCTGTGGCTGCCAGCCCGGCCAGGCAGCGGTGGCGCAGAAGAAGGGCACAGGCGCCCAGGCACGCCGCGGCTGCCAGCCAGGCGATAGGGCTACCTCCCAAGCGGTCGGCCAGCGCGATGCCGGTCGCCCAGGCGCCGGTGTAGATAATCAGCCGCCTTCCCAGCGCGGCCTGGAGCAGGTTATGCACTGCTGGATGATAGCAGCGCCCGGTAGGCATGGGCAAGCGCACGGCCCCGCGGGCCGGGCTATCAAATCTGTCGGAGGGGCGGCGAGAGCGCCGCCCCTCCGGGAGTGGCAGGCTACGGGGCTGCCGCCAGGAAGCGGTAGTAGGCGAACTGGTCGGCCTGGCCCTTGCGACGGATGCGATAGGCCACCTGCCAGGGTCCGGCATCGGGCAGGCGCACTGCGTTGCGGTACTCGCCAGCGCCGGCAGGGCGCGCCTCGCCGGAGGCCACCACCTTGGCGTTCCCCACCCGGGTCAGGCTCCAGGTGACGTTGGCAGTCACGGGCTGCCCCACGAGGTCGGTGATGGACAGGGTGAGCGTATTATCACCCACCACCGGAGGGTCGGGCGATAACTCGATGCGGGTGGTGGCATCGGCTATCTGCTGTACGGGCTGGTTATGCAGGCCCGGGCCGGGGCGCACTCCCGCCGGGGGACCGGCCATGGGACGCATCGGTCCCGCGCCCGCACCCGGCCCGGGCATCGGCGGTGGCGTGGGAAGGGTGGGCATGGGCAGGGCCACCTGCTTCTGGGGCTCCAGGCGTGTATTGTAGGTAAGCACCTGGTTGCCGCGCACCACCACTACCGTGTTGTCGGTGACGCTGAGCACCGCGGGGGCAACCGCCTGCACCAGGCCCGCGATGAAGCCATGCAGGGCCTCCAACCCCATTCCTGGCACGGGCGTTCGGGGGGCAGCCGGACTGCCGGCCGGCGGCACCAGTGGTTCGGGGCCGGGGAAGGCCGGCAACTGCAGGGCGGGCAGGGTGGCGGAAGCCACCTCGTTCAGGCTGCGGTCATAGGCGATGAGACGGTCGCCTTTCACCACGTAGATGCGCTCCGGGGCCTGGGCTACCGCGGCCGGAGAGAGAAGGGACACCAGGGGCACGACAAAGCGCGCCATCATGTGAGGCATCATCCCCATGCCCCCCATGCCCTGCATCATGGGGCAGGCTATAGTCGTCCCACAGTTGGGACAGGTCATCTGGGGCGCCGCAGGAGGGGCACCCGGAGCCGGCGCCTGCGCCGCGGCCATGCCTGCCACCACCAGTATCAGCAGCATTACTGCAAGCAGTCGCATCTTTGAGACCTCCCTCAAGTGTCGTTGACCATTTCCCCCGATTTCCCCCACCCAGCGTCAGGTTACCAGCCGCCAGTTCCCAGATGTGGACGGGAGGCAGCACAGGTAGCGGGAAGAGCGCTACAAAGTAACCAAAGGGGCAATGTCGGCATAGCGCTTCGGGCCGATCCCCGGAACGTCGAGCAGTTGTTCCTTGCTGGTGAACCCCCTTGCCCCGAGCCCCTTGCGATAGGCCAGGATGCGTGCGGCCAGGGTGGGGCCGATGCCAGGAAGGGAATCGAGGTCGTCGGCGGTGGCTCGATTCAGGCTTACCGGCCCGGTGCGGGGAGCGGGGGAGGAGGCAGACGGGGCATGCCCGCCGGACGTTGGTTTGGCAGGCACGATGGCGCCACCCGTCCCCGGAGGCGCCTCCAGCGCCTGTCCCTTGGCCGGGACCACGATCTTGTCGCCATCGAGCGGCTGCTCGGCGAGATTGAGCGCCTCAATATCGGCTTGCGGGGTAGCGCCGCCCGCCTTCGCGATGGCCTGATACAGCCGCTCGCCCGGCGCGAGTTTCACGACGCCGGGATGCTTCACCTCCCCGGACACGTGCACCACCAGGGGTCCGTTGGGACTTGCCTGCCCTTGCATGAGCACCGGCAACTGCCGGGCCGCGGCGTTGCGCCCGGCCTGGTACGACCAGAAGAGCAGGCCTCCCAGGATCACCACTGCGAGCAGGGCGAGCGCAGCCTTTTCCCACCGGCTGAAGAAGAACATGCTACCCCCGGCATGCCAAGCAATACGCCCTGCCCGGCAGGCGCTCCTTCACTCCAGGGCGAAATCGCGGTCCGTAAGAGCGGGGTCCAACTCGAACTCGCTGTGCCAGGCCTCCATGACCCCATGCTGCTCCCGGCCACGGCCCGGCGGAACTGCCCAGGAGGCCTTGCCCGCTGGGGGCTGATGGTGCCAGCGCTCGCGCTCGTGCTCGCCGTGCTCGGGGCCGATGAACCGCATGTAGACTGGCACCAGGGCCTTGCCCAGCCAGCGGAAGCGGATGGTCGCCCGGCCGCCCCACTTCCCCAGTGAATCCATGCTCAGGTTGGCAACCAGTCCCGGGGCCACGGTGACCGGTTGGCCGAAAGTGGCCACCAGCACCTTGTTCCCCTTCTCGTCCCAGGCGGTCTCGTTGTAGGGGGCGAGAGTCTTGGGGTCCACCTGGAAGAGGATGCGGCGAATGGTTGAGCCCTGGAAGAACAGGGGCTGGCGGGGCTTGAGTTGGACTTGCTCGCACACCTTGCCCGCGGCCTTGCTCCGCCCCAGGTAACTCATGGCGAAGGCCCTGGGGTCGAACATGGCCGCCGGCAGGTTGAACGCGGTGTCGAGACGCATGGGATGGCGGTCGGTAAGTTGGTCCATGCTGAGCGAGACGGTGCGCTCGGAGATGGGGTCATAGGCGGCGAGCACGTTGCCCCGGCGCACGTAACTCCAACCCTGGAGCAGGGGGATTGACGAGGAGATCACGTCCAGGCGGAGTTTGTCAGGGCGCTTCACAGACACCCGGAGCACCTGGGTGAAGCGTGTGTCCTTGCCCATGGTGACGGTGACGCGGGTGCGGCAGCGCATGCTCTGGAGCGGGGCCAGGCGCTGCATGCGCTGGGCGAAACGGTCGAGGATGGTCCCGCCTGGCGCCGCAGCCAGCAGCGGAGTAGCGCCCAGCAGCAGCGCCAGCAGGGCAGCAAAAAGCAAGGTGTGCGGCTCGCTTAAGGGGAACAAACGAATGTGACCGTGCACATCGTTTGCGACAGGTCCCTCATCCCCTAACCTGCGCTTCGTTCTAAGCGACCACCGCACACCTGCCTGCATTCTATTCCCCGATCTCGCCTGGTCAATGGCCCGCGCGGGCCAGATGTGCAATTCCGCATGCATTGTGCGCGGGCCTGCCGCAGGGGAGTGTGCAGGAGCGCCGGGGCACTACAAAGACGTGCAGGCCGCTTATCGGGAACGACCGGGCGCCAAGGCACCGGTCGCATCAGGCCTCCCATCCCGTAACCTGCATTTGTTCGCAAGCAGCCCGCACGTCTGAGCCGATTATCCCTCCCAGGCGGCCCCCGTCAACCCGGCCGCCCGCGCCGCCTGTGCGAATGTGCGGCCAATGGCCAACATTCCCCGCGAGAGTTCTGGCAAACGGCCACCTGAAGCCCACCGGTTATCCTGGACGGGAGCGCTGTTGGCATCCCAGGTGGCCGACCGGGACGCTAACAACCCGGGGTGAGTACGACAAGGTCACGGAAGGGCTGCGCGGGCGTGGCGACAGGAGGGGACGTGCGTTTCGCTCACGGGAACAGGCACCGTGACAAGGCACAGCACCGCATCAGGCTCTCATCCCATCGCCTGCATTGATTCTGGGCGATTCGCACGTCCGCGAGCATTGTAGCCGGCTGCAGGAGTGCCGCAAGGTCGGGTAAGGGGCGTTTGTGCAGCAAATCCCACTATGGGCCTATTTCGAGTTGGCAGCGGGCGGCGCAACGTCCGGCCCAACCTGGTCCAGACCCAGCCCCGGCTGCACCCGGCCTCGCTCGTAAGCACGCAGGAAAGCCTGTACCACGGCGGGGTCGTAATCCGTGCCCGAGGCTGCCTGGAGTTTGCGGGCGGCAACGTCTGCCGCCACCGCCGGCCGGTAGGAGCGATCGCTGGTGAGGGCGTCGAAGGCGTCGGCCACCGCGATGATGCGGCTGGCAAGCGGTATCTCGTGCCCACGCAGGCCGTCGGGATAGCCCGAGCCGTCCCAACGCTCGTGCTCGTGGCGAATCCAGGTCGCCACCCGGCTCATCTGCTTGATGGGGCGCAGGATCTCCTCCCCCCGGGTCGGGTGCTTCTTGACCTCGGCCCACTCCTCATCGTTGAGCCGACCGGGCTTGAGCAGGATGTGGTCGGGCATGCCAATCTTGCCTACGTCATGGAGCAGGCCTGCCAGCTGGATGTCTTCCTGGCCCTCGGCAGGAAAGTTTAGTTCCTCGGCGATGGCCAGGGCCGTGCGCGTAACCCGTTGTGAGTGCCCCAGAGTGTAGGGGTCCTTGGCGTCCACGGCGGAGGCCAGCGAGCGCACGGTGCCCAGGAACAACTCCTTGATATCCTGGAAGAGCACGCTGTTGGAGATGGCCATGGCAGAGTGGGAGGCGATGGCGGTGGCCAATTTCAGGTCGACCGCGAAGAATTCTTCGCCAGAGAGTTTGTCACGGGCGCAGATAGCTCCCAACACCTTGCCCCCTGACACCAGGGGCACGCAAAGCACGGACCCCACCAGGCTGCCCGTCAGGGGTGGCGGCGCGCTGTGGATGACATTGCAGACGATAGCGGGCTCCCCGGTGGCCAGCACGTGTGCCAGGATGCCCTCCGACATATGGGCTGCCGGCACCACGTAGGCGTCGGTGGGGTCGCCAGCGCAGGCGTAAGTGCGTGGCTGGCCGGTCTCCGGATGCACCAGGGCCACCATCGCGTTTTCCGGCCGCAGCTGCTCCATGACCTCGTCCACCAGGCGCTCGCAGATACGCTCGGTGGAGGAGCCGGCACCGAAATCGGTGGCGGCCCGGCAGAGCCACGATAGTTGTTCGTAGTTGCTCACAATTTCCCGGGACAGGTTGCGCAGTTCCCAGCCGGCGACGGCCTGGTCGGCCAAGCGCAGTGCCGCGAGGCGCAGCAGGGGGGTGAGGTCGGCCTCCGCGCCGCCCGGCAGGCAGGCCCAGACCTGCCCGCACTCCCGGCCACGCTGGATAACGGGCACGTGGAGGCGATGCCACCCTTCGGCGCAGGTCGTCACCTGGCCGGGGCGACAGCCGGAGGCAGGACAGGGTGCGTTCTCTCCGGCCCTGACCAGGCACTCGCCATCCTCGCCGGTGAAGGTAACCACTGCGCCGGGCGCCACCTGTGCCAGCTGGGTGGCCATACGCTGCAGCGACTCCGCCGGCAGCGAGGCCAGCAGGTTGCTGGCCGCAACGGTCATGCAGCACCCCCTTCTCCCCCATGCGGGGCGAGCGCGACCGCTTCCTCCGGGGACATTGGCAGCAGCGCGCCCTGCTTGGTCGCCAGGGGCAACTCACAGCACACCGCCAGGCCGGTCGGCTGGTTGTGCTCGGCCCAGATGCGCCCGCCATGGTGGCAGACGATCTCCCGGCAGATTGCCAGTCCCAGACCGGAGCCCACAGGCTTGTCGGCCAGGCCTGTGCTCACCTGATAGAACTTGTCAAAGAGCCTCCCCAACTCGCCCTCCGGCACCCCCGGTCCGGTGTCTATGACGCGGAGCAGCGCGCTGCCCTGTGTGACCGACAGGAGGACGCTGACGCCCCCCTGCGAGGTGAACTTGAGGGAGTTGCCGAGCAGGTTGGTAAGCACCTGGGCGAGGCGATCGCGGTCTGCGAGCAGGGGGATGGGATCGTCTGGCTGCTCCAGGAGTAGTACCAGCCCCTTGCCTTCGGCCAGGGCCTGGAAGCGACCGATGGCCTCGGCAACGACCTCCCTGAGATCAAGGGGCTGAAAATCCCAGCGGGCGCCGCCGCTCTCGATGCGCGATAGGTCGAGCAGGTCCGTGATCAGGCGGCTCAGGCGGTCGCACTCAGAGACGATGATATCCAGGAATTCCTGCCGGCTGGCGGCATCCTGCTCGGGATACGCACGCAAGATCTCCGAGAACGAGCGGATGGAGGTCAGTGGGGTGCGCAGCTCGTGGGAGACGTTGGCGAGCAACTGGGTTTTCAGTTGGTCGGCCCGGCGCAACTCGTCATTGGCCACCTTCAGCCGGCGATACGCCTCCTGCAAGTCCTGGGTACGTTCGGCAATGGTACGCTCGAGATCTTCCTTGTGCTGACGGAGTTGGCTGGCCGTGGCGCGCAGCCGGCGGTTGGCGCGTGCAACCTGACCGTGCTTGCGCCGCAGCAACTCGGCAAAGAAACTCAGCGTGGCCGAGGCGGTGAGATTGAAGGCGGTGCCGGCAACCGCAAAGCGCAGCACCCAGACATCATAGAGACTGGCCTCCGAGGTGGCGAGGATGGCGTGCGAGGCGATCCAGCGCAGCACCCCGCAGTAGAGGCAAGATGCAACCAGGGCCATAAGCAGCGAGCGGATGGGTGCCAACAGCAGGCTGCCGTACACCACCACACAGGCGAAGTAGAGCGGGGCAAGCGGCTGAATCGTATGGACGCTCAGGCAAAGCGCGCCCACGAGCAGGAGATCAGCAAGATAGCCTACCATGAGCACGCGCTCGACTGCCAGCGGCGAATGCTGCCGGCACGCCCACCAGGCGAAGAGAACGGTCTGCAGGGCAAGAGCGAAGCCGATCAGCCACAAGTGCAGGTAGAGCGGCAAGGCCACTGCCAGCCGGTAGAATATGCACCAGGCGGCGATCGCGGCCAGGGCATACAGGCGGTAGCGGGCGAGGACCCTCACCCGATAACAGGTGTCCCGCAGCTGGCTGTCGGTGGCATCCAACGCCAACTATCCTCCTGCGGAAAGTAGCTGCCTTACTACATCCACCACTTCGGAGGGGCTGAATGGCTTGGTGAGGTAGCGATCGGCACCGGCCGCCAGGGCCTGCTGGTGGTCGGATTCCTGCCCCTTGGCCGTCAGGAAGATTACCTGGGTGCTCGCGAGCCCTGGCTCCCGGCGCAGCGCGCGGCAGGCTTTGAAGCCATCCAGGCGAGGCATCATGACATCCAGAATGACCAGGTCCGGTCGTTCCTGGCGTGCCATGACCAGGGCCTCTTCGCCGTCCACGGCATACTGGAGGGCATATCCCTCGCGCTCGAGCACGAAGCCGAGCGCACGCAGGATGTGCGGCTCATCGTCGGCAATCAGGATGCGTTTCCTTGCTGTCATGCGTACCCGGCAGCGTCCCCGTGGGACCGCCTGGGGACCGGCATGCCAAGAACTTATTCCACAATCAGGGGAGGGGACGGGGTCATGGGGGCCGGGAGACGATGAGGGGATGCGCCCATGGGAGGTATGGCTACGTCCCGCGTGCCTGGGGCAGGGAGCGGCTCCCCTGCGGGGGGAGGTGAGAATCAGGTGGGCGCCACCTCGGCCGTGCCGCCCTCCCGCTCCGCCTGGGCCATGGCGGCGACCACCCGCATCCCCCGCACGATCTGCTCGGGGGTGGTAACATCGGCGGTCTCCAGCCCCCGCACCCGCCGGGCGAAGAACTCCCAGTCATACTCCCCAGCATGGCCGCAGGGGGTGCGCTCCTCGAGGCCTGCCTCGGTGTAGAGAGCCAGGGTGGGTGTGCCGGTGACCGGACCCCAGTTGTAGTAGATGGCGCCCTTCTCACCGGCGATCATCTTCGCGTCCTTGTAGCGCTCCGGTCCGCCCACTGTAAACGAGGCCATGATGTTGATGATCGCCCCGCCCCGGCAGCGGATGGTCGCCGCAGCGTTGTCGGGGGTAGGGCGGCCGGTCTGGAGGCGACTCGTCGTTACCTGCACGGTCTCCGGCTCGGGGAAGAGGGCGAGCAGGGAGTTGAGGGCATAGATGCCGATGCGAAAGAGCGGGGCCACCGGGCATTGGACCGGGTCGTCATACCAGCCGCCATCGGCCTGCTCGTGATAATTGACCCAGGTGTTGGCCTGGGCCAGGGTGAGGCGACCCAGCCGCCCGGCCTCTACCCACTCGTGGATGGGGGCCATCTCACCAAAGGGCCGCATGTTAGGAGAGTTGAGGTGCACCACCCGCCCGGCTTGCTTGGCCTCCCGCAGCACCGCCAGCGCCTCGGCAGGGTCCACCTCGAAAGGCTTGGTGGTCATCACGTCCTTGCCCGCGGCCACGATCTGTCTGATCAGTCGCGCCCGCCCGGCCGGCGGGGTGTAGAGGGCGATGGCCTCGATGTTGGGGTCGGCGAGCATGGCCTCAAGGCTATCCATGACGGGCAGGCCACAGGTTTCAGATACCCGCTGCGCCTTCTCGCGGTCAAGGTCGGTCACGCCCACGATAGTTACCGGTGCCTGTGTCTGCTGCACCAGCCCTTCACACACCGAGGCGCCGAAGCGCAAGCCGACAACGCCCATCCTCACCGGCTCCATCCACCCACCTCCGTCAGAGATATCGTTCCCGCTCCCGGCCGGCATGCCCTGCCCGGCGCCTTGTCGCAAGGTTGGTGGAAACAGGGCAAGCGCCGGGTGGTAGAATGCTGCGAGCACTGGACAGGAGGTGTCCTATGAAGGCTACATTGCTCTCGCTGCTCGTACTGGCGAGCATGCTCTGGGCGATGCCTGCGGCAGCCCAGGACCAGGCGACGACCACCACCCGGGCGGTCCCCATGCTCTCGGTCACCGGCACCTCGCAGGTGCAGGCGCGGCCGGACCTGGCGATGGTGTCGCTGGGGGTGCAGACCCAAGCCCCGCGGGTGGCCGACGCCATCTCGCAGAACAACCAGGCTATGAGCAAGGTAGTGGCGGCGATCCGGGGGGCGGGGGTGCCGGAGCGAGACATCCAGACCGCTACCTTCAACGTCTCCCCCATCTACACCAGCCGCCCCAGCCCCACCGGGGAGGGGGAGCAGCAACTGGTCGGCTACCGGGTTACCAACACCGTCACCGTGCGCTTGGAGGACATGAACAAGGTAGGGACGGTGATTGACGCCGGCACCGCCGCAGGCGCCAACCAGGTGTATGGGATTTCCTTCCAACTGCGCGATGACCTGGCCGCCCGCACCCAGGCCCTGGGGCAGGCCGCCAAGGAGGCTCAGGCCAAGGCCCGCGCCCTGGCCGAGGCGATGGGGGTACGCCTGGGGCCGGTGCTCACGGTCAACGAGCAGGGGGCTGAGGTGCGGCCGCTGGTCACGGAAGTCGCCTTTGCCCGGGCCGCCGCGCCGGGCGTGCCCATCTCCTCCGGCCGGGTCACGGTTACGGCGAGCGTGAGCGTGACGTATCGCTTGGGCGAGTAGGGTTTCGGGAGGGAGGGTCGCCGGCGCATTCGCAGCCCGGAACGGGCGACCGCTTAGTAGCCGGGCGCGTAAGCCCCCGGAACCAGGCCCTGGAACTGGCCGAGCCCTGGAAGGGCGGCACCGGGAGGCAGGAGGAGCCGAAGGGAACGGGGAGAGGAAAGCGAGATTTCTCGACGGGGATCCCTCGCACTGCTCGGGATAACCGCTCGAAATGAACACGCGCCAAGCCCCGCGCTTGTGCAGGAACGCCGGGCGGCCGGCGAGAACAAGGCTGGAAATCGAGCCTCTCGGGGCGGAAGGGGATAGAGCGTGGCAAAGGTACAAGTTGCTTTGCAGATGTATACGGTGCGAGACGTATCCGCTCAGGATTTCGTGGGCGCACTACGGCAGGTGGCTGAGATTGGCTATCCCGCGATCGAACTGGCAGGCACCGGCGGGCTCTCGGCCACCGAGTTGGGAAAGGTGCTGAGGGACCTCAACCTTGAGGTATGGGGCACGCACTGCGGCTTTGACCAGTTACTCAACAACCTGCAGGAGTTGATTGACTACAACAAGGAGATCGGCAACAAGTACCTGATCTGCCCCGGGTTGCCCCGCGAGCGCTCGGCAGATAGCAAGGCCTTCCGGGAGACCGCGGTCCTCTACAACGAGATTGGGGCCAAAGCCCGCGAGCAGGGCATGCACGTGGGCCACCACAACCACGACCGGGAGTTCACCAATCCCGGCGGCAAGGCCGGGATGGAGATCCTGATCGAGGACACCGACCCTGCGCACTTCGGAGCCGAACTCGACGTCTTTTGGGCGGCTTACGCCGGGGTGGACCCTGCAGCCTTCATCCGCAAGTACCCGGGCCGCTTCCCGCTACTGCACATCAAGGACATGCTGGCCGGCGAGGAGCGCAAGTTTGCTGAGATCGGCAATGGAATCATTGACTTCCCGGCTATTTTCGACGCCGCGGAAAGCGTGGGTGGCACCCAGTGCTACATCGTGGAGCAGGACAACACCTACGACCGCTCGTCCATGGAGAGCGTGCGCATCAGCCTGGAGAACCTGAAGCGGTGGGGGAAGGTGTGAAAGGGTCTCGGGGCTCGGGTATGGGGTTGGGGGGGCCACCGGGACGAAACGGATAGGAGGCGCCGTGAGGCGCCTCCTGCCTGTTTTCCTGGCGATAGAGACAAAGCGGGCGGGTGCTCCCAGAGCGGCCGTCGACCCCTCACCCCAGCCCTTTCCCGGCGGGAGAGGGAGTCTCAAGTCGGCGAATTTGACAGAAACGGCGCCAATCCCGTATCCTCAAGGTGCCGCTGGCGCATGCCGGCGGACGCTGTTTTTGGGAGTCTTTGATGAAGGAAGGGATTCACCCCAAGTACACCAAGGCGACCGTCACCTGTGCCTGCGGCAACACCTTCGTGACCCGGGCCACCCAGCCGGAGATCCGGGTGGAGATCTGCGCCAGCTGCCACCCCTTCTACACCGGCAAGCAGAAACTGGTGGACACCGAGGGTCGGGTGGAGCGCTTCCGGCAGAAGTATGCCCGCTTCCAGCAGCAGCAGGGAGCGAAGTCGCGCAAGGCTTAACGGCCGCATAGCGAGCACTCGTGGGGAGCCCGCGCCGGGAGGCGCGGGCTTCGTGCGTATCTGCGAGGAGCCAGGTGGACAAAGAGCAGCAGGGCTTTCCATACGGTGGGCAGGCAGTGATCGAGGGGGTCATGATCAGGGGCCGTTCCGCGATGGCGGTGGCCTGCCGGCGCAAGGATGGCACCATCGTTACCGAGACCCGGCCGCTGGCCGCGATGCTTACCAAACACCGCTGGCTCAACCTGCCCTTCATCCGGGGTACCTTTGCGCTGTGGGACTCGCTGGCGATCGGGTTTGGCTCGCTCTTGTGGTCAGCCAACCTGGCGCTCGAAGACGAAGGCGAGAAGACGATTTCACGCCGGGCCTTCGCGTGGACCGTGATCGGGGCCATGCTGTTGGGGGTGGCGATATTCGTGGTGCTGCCAAGCCTCCTTACCCCCAAGATCGGCCACAGCGGTCTGGTCTCCAACCTGGCCGAGGGGGGGCTGCGTAAGGTCATTTTCGTACTGTACGTGGTCTTCATCATGCGCCTGCCAGACGTGCAGCGGCTGTTTGCCTACCACGGGGCGGAGCACAAGGTGGTAAACGCCTACGAGCATGGGGACGCCAACTTGCAGGTTCAGGCCTACAGCCGCATTCACCGCCGCTGTGGCACTACCTTTCTGGCGGTGGTGGTGATCGTGGGGATCGTGGTCTACAGCAGCATAGGGTGGCCGGCGTGGTATTGGCGGGTGGTCAGCCGGCCGGCGCTCCTACCGGTGATCGCAGGCATCAGTTATGAGATCATCAAACTGGCGGCCCGCTATGACAACGTCTTCCTGCGGGCACTGATCTGGCCCGGGCTGCTGATTCAGCGGCTCACCACCCGGGAGCCCTCTCCGGACATGATCGAGGTGGCGCACGCGGCGCTGAAGGCAGTGCGCGCGGCCGAAGAGGGCGCGTAAGAGGCAATACGAATGCTTGACAGGCTGAAGGAAATCGAGGCGCGTTACGAGGCGCTCAATGAGGAGTTGAGCAAGCCGGAGGTCTTTGCCGACCCGGAGGTGCTGCGGCGCGTCTCCAAGGAGCGCGCCCAACTCGAGGGCATTGTCACCATGTACCGGGAACTGGCCGAGGTGGACCGCCAATTGGAAGGTGTGCGCGAACTGTTACGCGAGGAGAGCGACGCGGAGATGCTGGCCTTGGCAAGCCAGGAGCAGGAGGAGTTACAGGCTCGCTGCAGCGACCTGGAGCAGCGCATCACTCTGGCCCTGCTGCCCCGCGACCCGAATGAAGACAAGGATGTGATCGTGGAGATTCGGGCGGGGACGGGCGGGGATGAGGCCGCCCTCTTTGCCGGCGACCTGTTTCGTATGTACACCCGGTTTGCCGAGCGCCGGGGGTGGCGGACCGATGTGATTGACGCCAGCCCGAGCCAGATGGGGGGCTACAAGGAGGTCATCTTTTCGATCGAGGGGGAGAACGCCTACCGGGTGCTCAAGCACGAGAGCGGCGTGCATCGCGTGCAGCGGGTGCCGGCCACCGAATCGGCTGGGCGCATTCACACCTCCACCGCCACCGTGGCAGTGTTGCCCGAGGCCGAGGAGGTCGAGGTGCAGATCAATCCGGCTGACCTCAAGATTGAAACTTACCGCGCCTCGAGCGCAGGCGGCCAGCACGTGCAGAAGACCGAGAGTGCCATCCGCATCACCCATCTCCCCACCGGCCTGGTGGCCACCTGCCAAGACGAGCGCTCACAGCACCAGAACCGGGAGAAGGCAATGCGCGTGCTGCGCGCACATCTGCTGGAGCGCATGCAGGCCGAGCAGCAATCCGAGATCACGGCCGCCCGCCGCAGCCAGGTGGGTACGGGCGAGCGCAGTGAGAAGATCCGTACGTACAACTTCCCACAGGACCGTGTCACCGACCACCGCATTGGCATGACCTTCCACAACATGCCCTCGCTGCTCGACGGCGAGATTGACGATATCGTGGCCGCGCTGGCGGAGGCTGAGCGGGTGCGGCTGCTCGAGCAGATCAGCAAGGGTTCCTGACTCTTACCGGCAGGAGGCGCCATGCCGGCTCCCGTACTTGCCGTTGACCGTGCCCACCCCCAGCCGGGGGTGATCGCCGAGGCGCTCGCGGTCTTGCGCCGGGGCGGGCTGATCATCTTCCCCACCGACACCGTTTACGGCCTCGGCTGCGATGCCAGCAACGAGCAGGCGCTGACCCGGCTCTACCGGGCGAAGGGGCGGCCTGCCCATATGCCCCTGATTGTACTGCTGGCCGACGTGGAGGAACTGGGCCGCTATGCCCAGGGAGTGCCCCCCTGTGCCCGCCGGGCCGCGGAACAGTTCTGGCCTGGGCCGCTGACCATTATCCTGCCCGTGCGCCCCGGTTTCAGCCCTATCCTGACCGCCGGCGGCTCCACCCTGGGTCTGCGCATCCCTGAGGATGCAACCGCGCGGGCCTTGGCAGCAGCGGTTTCGCTGGCGAGCACCAGCGCCAACCGCAGCGGGCAGCCCGCGCCGGGGACGGCTGAGGAGGCGAGGATGGAGTTGGGAGAGGCAGTGGACCTGGTGCTTGACGGCGGCCCATTGGCGGGGGACCCCTCGACCGTGCTGGATTGCAGCACAAGCCCGCCGCTGATCAGGCGTGCCGGGCCGGTATCGCGGGAGCGCATCGAGGCGGTAATCGGGAGGGTGGAGGTGGCAGCAGGTGCTGAGGCAAAGACCGGATAGGCAGGGAGCGAGATTCCTCCGCTCCGGCGGGCGCACAGGCCGGCCGCCTGCGGTCGAATGAAGGAGATGGGGAAGCGCGGCAGCAGGCAGGTACCCCTCCCCAGCCCTGGAGGGAGGGGGGAGGGCGTTAGTCCCAGCGGCGCACCGTAACCGCTACCAGGGTGTCACCCACCAGGTAGCCCTGCACCTGCAGGTCATGCCCGGCACGCAGGTCGGCCATTTCCAGAGTATCTGCCTTGCGCACGATGGGTGCCCGAGGTGGGACATAGACCTTCTGCCCGCGCGCCCCCAGTACCAGCATGCGCCGACGGTCGTCCACGCTCAAGACCTTGCCCCGCTGATCTACGGCCGGGCGGCCGCGGGGTGCGGTGGAGACCTGGATGCGCTCGGCGAAGAGGGTCTCCCCGCGGCGCTCACCGACGACCTCGACCCGGTCACCGGTGCGGAGGTCGGCCAGCCGGAAGGCGCCGCCCGGCCAGACCACCTGGGTGCCGGCGTCGGTGGCGACCACGGTCTCACCCAGGCGGAAGGAGCCTGCGGCGGGGTCCAGCCCGCTCACCTCGCCCGCCATCGCGGCCAGGCACTCGGGCTCCGCGAGCACCAGGATGCGGGAGGCCTCCACCGATTCCCCGGCGGGCAGGCCTACCACCTCCACGGACTGCCCATTGCGGAGGTCGCGGGGGCCCAGGGTGCGGCTGCCCTGGAGGTAACTGGTATCCACACCGGTGACGATGGTCCGGCCACCGAGGGTGAAGCGTCCTGAGGCCAGGTCGAGGTTCTCGATCATGCCTCGCAGCACCGCCCCCTTGGCGTCCGCAGGCATCAGCAGGTCGACGCGGGAGGCGCGCACGGTAGTAAAGCCGGTGCGGTGTGGGGGCTCACCGTAGTAAGGATAGCGCACGGGCTCCGGAACCATACGCACCAGGTCCCCGGGGGCAAAGCGGCGGAAGGTGACGGGAGTGGCGCCATATTGCAGCGAGGCATCGGCGGTGAGCACGGCGTAACTACCACGCGAAACGCGCATGACGAGTGCCTGCTCTGCCTGGAAGACGCTGGTAACCACCCCCTCGCAGGCAGCGGTAGGGTAGGGCAGGGGAGTCACGGGCCCGCGGGCTGAGAGCAGGCGAACCTCCTGCGCCGTTACCTTGATCCGACTATGGGCGGGCTTGGACCAATCCTGGGCACGGTCGAGCAGAATGCGAACGCGATCTCCCCGGGCTAACGCCTCCAGGCCGAGCGGAGCAGTTCCCCGCAGGAGGACGGCGGAGGCCGGCACGCTTACCTCAACCCGGCTGTCGCTGGTAAGCAGGCCCAGGGTACGTGCGGTGGGGTTCACCTCGATGATGGTGCCCAGCAGCAGCCGGCCGGGGCCCGCGGGCATAATTCCCAGTGGGTAAGGCTGCCAGTGCTCCTGGAAGTGAGGCCCGAGGATGCGGACGCTGGTTGCCTGCAGGCCCTGGGCGCGGGCGGTCCCTTCCACGCGCACGTTAGCGCCCGGCCCCAGGTCATCGGGGGTGCCGGGTTGATCGGCGAGGCTGACCTGGGCCTTGGCCGCCAGGATGACCGTCTGCGACACCCCTGCCGGCGTGCGCAAGACGAAGCGATGCCCGCCAGGCTGCACCTGCTCGACGGTGCCCACCACCTGTTCCGCTGCTGCGGGCGCCGCCGCCAAGACGAAGATAATCGGCACAAACCGGCACAGCGTGGCCGGCCGCATGACTCTCATCGCACCCTCCGAGACCTCGCTGTGGCAAGGCCGTCCCCATATTAGCACGAGTGCCCCACTTGGGGCAGCCCCACGTGGGGGCGGCCCACGGAGAATCGTCCGGGAGGCGCGGCAGGGCGGGCCCGGCCAGCGTGGAAGAGACGAGGCGACACCTGCACCTGGAGATGCGCATGGCCGCACTCCCTGCCCAAGACACTGGGCTTGCCACCCATCCTATCGTTCGCCTCGAGGCGCTACGCGCCCGGACACTCGCCGAGGCGGGTTGTCATTCGCCCGCGGGTTTCCGGGCCTTGGCCTTCGCGCGTGCCATGCTGGCCCCCGGCACCAGTCTGATCGTGGCCCGGGCGCGCATCCTGGCCGAGGTGGCGGCAGTCTTCCCGGTGGCCGTACGCGAGCACGAGCGCATCGTCGGCCACCACCTGTTCGGCCAGGGCAACGGGGAGGCAGACGATATTGATTTCCCGGAGTTCGTGGGCCTGGACGAGGCCCGGCGGCGGACGTTGGTAGCACGCACCGGGCTCTGCGCTTCCGACCAAGCCGCGGCGCTGGCAGGCGCAGCAGCGTGGCGGAACTGGCAGCGGGCGATCGCGCAGGCGCCCGGGGCGCCGGAGATGCCGGAGTACTGCCGGCGGGAGCAGGAGGCGGTGGTATACATGGCCGGCGGTTCCTGTCTGAACCACAGCGTGCGCGGGTACCGCAAGGTGCTGCGGCGAGGGTTCCTGGGACTGGCAGCCGATATCGCCCGCCGCCAAACACGGCTGCAGCCCCACCAGGAGCGGGAACGCGAGTTCTTGCAGGCGGCGGCTATCGCGGCGGCGGCAGGCGCGGCGCTGGGGTTGCGGTTTGCCCGGGAAGCCGAGCGCCAAGCAAAGCGGTGCCGGGATGGCCTCCGGCGGGAGGAACTGCGCGAGATCGCCCGGGTCTGCCGGCGGGTCCCTGCCCGGCCGGCCCGCACCTTCCGGGAGGCGGTGCAGAGCCTGCTGTTCGCCCACTTGCTCACCTGCGCCGAGGACCACATCAACGCCAACTCTATCGGCCGCATTGACCAGTTGCTGGGGCCCTACTACCAGGCCGACCTGGCGGCCGGCCGGATCACCCGTGACCAGGCGCTCGAGTATATCGAGGAGTTATGGCTGAAACTCTACCAGACCTATGACGTGCAGCAGGCGACGCTCGGGGGGGTGAATGCCGCGGGGACGGATGCGAGCAACGAGGTATCGCTACTCTGCCTGGAGGCGACGGAGCGCCTGGGGCTGGTGCGCTGCCTGTCAGTGCGGTTGCACCCGGAGACGCCGCAGCCGCTGCTGGCCCTGGCCTCCCGGGTCGTGGGGCGGGGGGGAGGGATACCCTTCTTCTTCAACGACGAGCAGATCATTCCCGCCTTGCTGGATAAGGGCGTGCGCCTGGCCGATGCGCGCGACTATGCCATGATCGGCTGCGTGGAGGTGACCATCCCAGGCAAGGCCAACCCGCATGCCGTCAGTCACAACCTGAATCTGGCCAAGGTGCTGGAACTGACCCTGCACGACGGCCGTGACCCCCGTACCGGGCTGCAGGTGGGGCTACGCACCGGCAGCCTGCCTGACTACCCTGACTACCCGGCCTTTGAGCGGGCTTTCTACCGCCAGTTGCAGCACGTCGCCCGGCACGCGGCCCAGGCGTCGAATGTTGGCGAGCGCCTGCAGGAGGCCAGCATGCCCCTGCCCTACCAGTCCATCCTCACGGACCGATGCGTGGCCCGGGGGCGAGACATTACCGCAGGTGGGGCGCGCTACAACTACCACTCCTGCTCGGCGATCGGCATTCCCAATGTGGCCGACAGCCTGCACGCCCTGCGCACGCTGGTGTTTCAGCAGGGCAGGATCACGGCCAAGGACCTGCTGGCAGCGCTGGCGGCGGATTTCCATGGATACGAGGAGATGCAGCGGATGCTGCTGGCGGCGCCCAAGTATGGCAACGACCTGGACGAAGTGGATGCCATAGCGGCCGAAGTAGCCGCGCGCTACTGCCGGTTGATGCACGGGCTGCGCACGGTGCACGGGGGGCGCTTCCACGTGCATCTTTTCAGTTTTGTCTGGCACGTTGATCCATGCGGTAAGACGACGGGGGCGCTGCCGGATGGGCGGCGGGCGGGCACTCCGCTGGCATACAGCCTGTCGCCGGCCCAGGGGCGGGACCGGGCGGGGGTGACGGCGATGCTGCGCTCGCTGGCCAAGATCCCGCACCACCTGGCCGCGGGCAGCAGTTCGGCGATCATTGAACTGGACCCCAGGCTGTTTCGGGGGCGAGTGAGGGCCAAGATGGCAGATCTGATTGGTGCGGCCATGGTGCAGGGGGTGGGGCAGATGCAAATAAACGTGGTAGACGCCGATACCTTGCGCCAGGCCCAGGCACACCCCGAGCGCTTTGCCAATCTGTGTGTGCGCGTGTCGGGCTACTCCTACCGCTTCTGCCTGCTATCCAGGGAGATGCAGGACCACATCATCGCCCGCACCAAGCACGCGCAGGCCTGAGGGCGCTTCCGGCGGCATTGCAGCGCCGGGCGGGCTGTGGTACTATCTGGCTCGGGCAGCGAGCGCTCCCGGGGGGCGTCTGCGGCCTCGCCCGTTCTCCCGATCCGAGGTACGATCATCCCATGGACCAGCCGTTCGTCCACCTGCACGTTCACTCCGAGTACTCCCTGCTGGATGGCGCGTGCCGCCTGAAGTCGCTTACGCAGCGTGCGGCACAGATGGGGATGCCGGCAGTCGCCCTCACGGACCACGGGGTGATGTATGGCACTATTGAGTTCTACTCCGAGGCCAAGGCGGCGGGGGTCAAGCCCATCATCGGCTGCGAGGTATACGTGGCGCCGCGCCACCGCACTGACCGCGAGGGCAAGGCCGACTCCGATCCGGCACACCTGGTGCTGCTGGCGGAGAACGAGCGGGGTTACCGCAACCTTGTGCAGTTGGCCAGTGCGGCCAGCCTGGAGGGCTTCTATTACAAGCCGCGGGTGGATATGGAGTTGCTCTCGGCGCACCACGAGGGCCTGATATGCCTGTCCGCCTGTCTGGCAGGCCAGATTCCCTCCCTCATCTTGCAAGGCCAGGCGCAGAATGCCCAGGAGCTGGCGGCATCCTACCGCGACCTGTTTGGGCCCGAGCGCTTCTACCTGGAATTGCAGGATCACGGCATCCCGGAGCAACGGACGGTGAACCAGGCGCTGATCCCCATGGCGCACGAGTTGGGGGTGGGGCTGGTGGCGAGCAATGACGTCCACTATCTACGCGCGGAGGACGCCCGGCTGCACGACATCCTGCTGTGCATCCAGACCGGCTCCACGGTAGATGACGAGAAGCGCATGCGCTTCCAGGGCGACCAGTTCTACCTGAAGACGACGGAGGAGATGACCAGGCTGTTTGGGGAGGTGCCCCAGGCGCTGAGCAATACGCTGGCCATCGCGGAGCGCTGTCAGGTGGGGTTTGAGTTCGGCAAGTTCCGGCTGCCGCAGTATGAGGTGCCCGCCGGGCACGACCTGGACAGTTACCTGTGGCAGTTATGCGAGGAGCGCATCCCGGTCAAGTACCCGGATGATATGGCCGAGGCCCGGACGAGGCTGGAGTACGAGTTTGGGGTGGTCAAGAAGAAGGGCCTCTCGGGGTACTTTCTGATCGTGTGGGACTTCATGAAGTGGGCGACCGACCACGGGATCGCCGTGGGCCCAGGCCGCGGCAGCGCGCCCGCATGTATCATCTCGTACCTGCTGGGCATCACCAACATTGACCCCATCCGCAATGGTCTGCCCTTCGAACGCTTCCTCGACGTGGAACGGGCGGATATGCCCGACATAGACTGTGACTTTGAGGACACCCGGCGCGACGAAGTGCTCGCCTACGTCACGCAGAAGTACGGCGAGGACCGGGTATGCCAGATCATCACCTTCGGCACCATGAAGGCCCGGCTGGCGGTGCGTGACGTGGGGCGGGCGCTGCGGGTGCCCATCGCCGACGTGGACCGCATTGCCAAGTTGATCGACCCCACGCAGACCATCGAGGAAAGTCTGGAGAACGTCGCTGAACTGCAGCGGGAGTATTCCAGCAACGAGGTGGTGCGCCAATTGCTGGACACCGCGCGGCAACTCGAGGGGATGGTGCGGCAGGCGGGCACACACCCGGCGGGAGTGGTGATCGCCAACGAGCCGCTGCGCACGCTACTGCCCCTGCAGCGCACGCAGAGCGGCATGGCCATGTCGCAGTACGACCTGACCTGGGTGCCAAAGTTGGGTCTGATCAAGATGGATTTCCTGGGGCTGCGCACGCTGTCGGTGATGAAAGAGGCGGTACGGCTGATCAAGCAGAACCGGGGTGTCGAAATTGACCTCGATCACCTGCCCACCGACGATCGCAAGGCCTATGAGTTGCTGGGACGGGGCGACACCGCAGGGGTGTTCCAGTTGGAGTCGGCGGGGATGCGCCAGGTGCTGCAAGACCTGAAGCCGGACAACCTGCAGGATATTGACAGCGTGGTGGCGCTCTATCGGCCCGGACCGATGGCCGACATTCCCACCTACGTGGCGCGCAAGCATGGCAAGGAGCCGGTCACGTACTTGCACCCCAAGCTGGAGCCCATCCTGCGGGAGACCTTCGGCATCATTGTGTACCAGGAACAGGTGATGCAGATTGCCCACCAGCTGGCCGGCTTCCCGATGGCGCTGGCCAACGACTTACGCAAGGCGATGGCAAAGAAGAACGAACTTCTGATGCAGGAGATGCAGGTCAAGTTCCTGGAGGGCTGCGAGAAGAACGGGGTGAGCGCCAAGACGGCGGGCGAGATTTTCGCGCGGATGAAAGATTTCGCCCGGTATGGCTTCAACCGGTCGCACTCTGCCTGCTATGCGATTGTGGCCTACGCCACTGCCTACCTCAAGGCCAACTACCCGGCCGAGTTCATGGCCGCGCTGCTGATCAGCCTGATGGACGCCAAGGACCGCATGGGCGGGTACGTGGAGGAATGCCGGAAACTCGGGGTGGAGGTGCTGCCCCCCGACATCAACAAGAGCGTGGAGGACTTCTCCGTGTCCGGCGACACCATCCGCTTTGGGCTGGCGGCCGTGAAACATGTGGGGCGGCAGGCGGCGGAGGCCATCATCCGGGAGCGGCAAGAAGGCGGGCCGTACCAGAATCTGTGGGACCTGTGCTCGCGGGCCGACATGAGCGCGCTCAACCGCACCGCGCTGGAGGCGCTCATTCGGACGGGGGCGATGAAGGAGTTCGGCAACCGCGCGCAGTTACTGGCGGTGCTGGATCAGGCGCTGGAGATCGGGCAGAAGGCCTACCGCGACCGACTGGCAGGGCAGACCTCGCTTTTTGGGGAGGGGTCCTCCCCGGCCCCGCAGCGGGTCAACCCGCCGCTGCCCATGCTGCCCGAGTTTCCACAGGACGAATTGCTCAATATGGAGCGGGAGTACGTCGGGCTGTATCTGTCGGAGCATCCCCTGGACCGCATGTCTGCGCAGTTGGCGCAGGTGGTGAGTTGCCCCATCGGACAATTGGGCGAGGGAGAGGGGCGGGAGAGCGTGCTGGTGGGCGGGGTAGTGACCAGCAGCAGGCGGATTACCGCCCGCAACGGGCGGCCGATGCTCTTCCTGACCATCGAGGACCGGACGGGAGTGGCGGAGGCAACCGTCTTCCCGGATACTTACGAGCGGTGTGGGAACATAGAGAAGGATGCGGTGGTGGTGCTGCGAGGGCGACCTGAGGCCTCCCGGACCGTGGAAGGTGAGGGAGCGCAAGCGGCGAAGATTCTCGCTGACGACGTGGCCTTGCTTTCGGACGAGACGGCGGTGGAACGCGTCAAGAACAGCAGCCCCCGGCCGCGCAGGGCGAAGCCTGCCCCAAGAAGGGCCAATGAAGACAACACCCCACGGCAGGCGGAGGAGGCGAAGCCCAGGGGATGGATCCACATTAGAGCGACCGCAGCCGACGGCGAGGTGCTGAGCCGGCTGCGCAGAGTGATCCAGAGGCATCCGGGAGAGATGCCGGTGCTGCTGCACGTCGCCGGAGAGCGGGGGGAGAGAGATCATCTTTTCTCCCTGGGCCGGCAATTCGTAGTCAACCCCAGCCCCGCCTTCACCGAGGACGTGGTGTCATTGCTGGGCGGGGAGAGTGTCTGGCTCGAGCAGCCCGGTGATCAGCAGTCCAACGTCGACCAGCAATAAAGTGAGGAAAGCCATGGCCGATATCAAGATTCTCCTGCCGGAGAAAGAGATTCCAACGCATTGGTACAACATCCAGGCGGACCTGCCCACGCCACTCGATCCGCCCCTGCATCCGGCGACTCTACAGCCGCTGGGGCCGGCCGACCTGGCCCCGCTCTTCCCCATGGCGCTGATCATGCAGGAAGTAAGCCAGGAGCGCTGGGTCGAGATTCCGGACGAAGTGCGCGACATCCTGAAATTGTGGCGTCCCAGCCCGCTCTACCGGGCGCGTGCCCTGGAAAAGGTGCTGGATACCCCGGCCCACATCTATTACAAGTGGGAGGGGGTGAGCCCGGCCGGCAGCCACAAGCCAAACACCGCCATCGCCCAGGCCTACTACAACAAACAGGAAGGGGTGAAGCGGCTTTCGACCGAGACCGGCGCCGGCCAGTGGGGCAGTGCCCTGAGCCTGGCCTGCACCCTCTTTGGCCTGAAGTGTACCGTGTACATGGTCCGCTGCAGTTACGAGCAGAAACCCTACCGGCGCTCCATGATTCACGTGTGGGGCGCGGAGGTAAACCCCAGCCCGAGCGATAAGACCGAGGCCGGGAAGCGGTTCCTGGCTCAGGATCCCAAGCACCCGGGTAGCCTGGGGATTGCCATCAGCGAAGCGGTGGAGGACGCGGTCAAGCATGACGACACCCGCTACTCGCTGGGGAGCGTGCTGAATCACGTCTGCATGCACCAGACCGTAATCGGCCTGGAGGCCAAGAAGCAGATGGAGATTGCAGGGGAGTACCCCGACGTGGTAATCGGCTGCTGCGGCGGGGGGAGCAACTTCGCCGGTCTGGCCTTCCCCTTCCTGGAGGACAAACTGGCTCACGGCAAGCAGGTGCGGGCGCTGGCGGTAGAGCCCACGGCATGCCCCACGCTGACCAAGGGCGCCTTCCGCTACGACTATGGCGACACCGCGGCGACCGGCCCGGTAGTGCGCATGTACACCCTGGGGCATGGCTTCATCCCCGAGGGCATCCACGCCGGAGGGCTGCGTTACCACGGCGATTCACCTATTCTGAGCAAACTGGTGAAAGAGGGCGTCATCGAGGCGGTGGCACTGCCGCAGAACGCCTGCTTCGAGGCGGCGGTCACCTTCGCCCGCAGTGAGGGTATTGTATGCGCCCCCGAGTCGGCCCACGCGGTACGCGCGGCGATCAACGAGGCACTGCAGGCGAAGGAAGAGGGCAAGGCTCGGGTCATCCTCTTCAATCTGAGCGGGCACGGTCACTTTGACCTGTCCGCCTATGACGACTATCTTGCGGGCAGGCTGCAGGATTTCGACTTGCCACAGAGCCGCATTGACGCGGCGCTGGCCGAGTTGCCCGACGTGAAGTAGGAGCAATAGGCAGGATGCTGATCTTCGAGAGCGACACCACCCCGCTCGTCGAGATAGCCCGGCGGGTGGGGAGTCGGCTGCAGCTCGACTCCGGCCCGGCGCAAGCGGTGCGGGAAATCGTGGAAGACGTGAAGCAGGGCGGCGATGCCGCCCTGCTTCAGTACACCCGGCGTTTTGACTGGCCACAGGCGACGGTCGAAGGACTGCGGGCCGATGCCAAGGAGTGCCAGGAGGCCTGGCAGGCGCTGGAGCCGCCGGTGCGGGAGGCGGTGGAGGTGGCGATCGCCAACATCCGCCGTTACCACGAGCGCCAGCGCCCTGGGGATTGGTGGGAGTTGGGAGACGCGGGCTGCGTGCTGGGCCAGCGCTTCACCCCGATCCGCCGGGTGGGAGTATACGCTCCTGGCGGGTTGGCGGCGTACCTATCTTCGGTGCTGATGGCCGTGGTACCGGCGCAGGTGGCGGGTGTGCCAGAGATTGTGTTGGCGAGCCCGCCGGGCGAGGATGGGCGGCTTTCTCCCGCGGTGGCAGCCGCCGCAGGCGCGCTGGGGCTAACCGAGGTCTACAAGATGGGAGGCGCACAGGCAGTGGCCGCGCTGGCCTATGGCACCGCTACCGTGGCTGGAGTGGATAAGATCGTGGGTCCCGGCAATATCTACGTAACCCTGGCCAAGGCCATGGTATTCGGGCAGGTGGCCACCGACGGTCTATACGGCCCGAGCGAGGTGGTGGTGGTTGCCGACGACACCGCCGATCCGGCACTGGCGGCGTCCGACCTGCTCTCACAAGCCGAGCATGGGGCGGATTCAGTGGTGTGCCTGATCACCACCAGCCGTGAGGTACTGCGCCAGGTCGAGGCGCAGGTGCTGGCGCAACTGAGGCTGCTCATGCGGCAGACTGCAGCAGAGCGGAGCCTGCATGAGTTCGGTAGCATGGTGCTGGTGGCCGACCTGGCGGAGGCGGCGGAACTGTGCAGTCTGCTCGCCCCCGAGCACGTGGTGGTGATGACAGCCGAGCCGCTGAGCCTGTTGCCATCCATCCGCAATGCCGGCTGCATCCTGCTCGGGCGGTACTCACCGGTGCCCATCGGCGATTACCTGGCGGGGCCCAGCCACATCCTGCCCACCGGCGGCACGGCACGCTTCTCCTCCGGCCTCGGGGTGAGCGATTTCATGAAACGGTCGAGCGTGATCTACGCCGGTAAGGAATGGCTGACTCGTAACGCCGAGCACATAGTCGCCCTGGCCCGGCAAGAGGGATTCGACGGCCATGCCCGGGCGGTGGAAGCGAGGTTCCCCAAGCAATCATGACCCAGGCTTGCGGGCGCACTGGCTGCTACCGGCGAGAGGGCCCGGTGCTGGTGCGCCCTCACGTTCTGCCCTTGTTAGGCCGGGTGGATTCCCTGGTCTTTGATATTGATGGTGTGCTGGTCGACGTCACCGAGTCCATCGCCACCGTGGACTGCCTGGCGGTGGATACTTACCTGCGCCTGTGCTGCCGGTGGCCGGGAGGAGAACCCCTGGTCACCATGGAGGATGCGCAGGCGTTCAAGTTGGCGGGCGGGTTCAACGACGACTGGCACCTGGTGCGCGCGCTGGCCCTCTGGGTACTGGTCCGGGGGGCGCTGGCGCGCAGTAAGCAGCCGGAGGTGATCCGGCAGTCCCGGCCGACACGGGATGAACTGCTGGCTGCCATCACTGCTGCCGGAGGGGGATACGAGGCTGCGGTGGCAGTGCTACTGGGGATGGTGGAAGGTGAAGCCCGGGCCCGGGTGGAGAAGGACTGGCACCCCGACACCGTGCAGCGGGTCTTCCAGGAACTGTATGCCGGGGAAACCTACTGCCCCTCATTCTACGGCTTCGCGCCCAAGTATGTGCACGTGCCGGGGCTGATCCACCGCGACCGTCCGCTGCTGGATACCAGCCTGCTGCCCGCCCATATCACCCGCCTGGGCATCTTCAGCGGGCGCACGCTGGCCGAGACCTGGGCCGCGCTCGACTTGCTCGGGCTCAAAGACCGCTTCCGCCGAGAGAGCATGGCCGTAGCCGACGACGGGAAACTCAAGCCCGATCCCGACGGCCTGGTGCGGGTGCTCGAGGCGCTGGGGAGCGAGGTCGCGATCTTCGTAGGCGACATGCCCGACGACCGGGAGGCCGTACGGCGCTACCGGCGGCTGGATGGTATGAGGGCAGCTGTGGTAGACTGCCTGGTGCTGACCGGCCCTATGGGCAGCAAGAGCGAAGACGAACGGCTGGCTGCGGGGGCCGATGTGGTCTGCAAAGACGTCAACGCACTGTGCCGGTGGCTCGGCGGGCGGAGGCAGCCATGAGAGAGGCGCGGGTAGAGCGCCATACCAAGGAGACCAGTATTGTTCTGGCCCTGGGTCTGGACGGCACGGGGGAGATGCAGGGGGAGACGGGGATCGGTTTCCTGGACCACATGCTGACCCTGCTGGCCCGCCACGGCCTGCTCGACCTCACCATCAAGGCCAAGGGTGACCTGCAGGTGGACATGCACCACCTGGTGGAGGACACCGGCATCGTGCTTGGGCAGGCGCTCAAGCAGGCGCTGGGGGACAAGCGCGGGATCGTACGCTACGGGAGCGCCATCGTGCCCATGGACGAGGCGCTGGTGCTGGCCGCGGTGGACCTGGGGGGACGGCCTTACCTGTCGCTCAGACTGGAATTGCGGCGCAAGCAAATCGGGGACTTTGATACCGAGTTAGTGGAGGAGTTCCTGCGCGCGCTGACCGTGGCTGCGGGCATGAACCTGCACCTGGTGCAGCTGGACGGCCGCAACACTCACCACATCGTGGAGGGCGCCTTCAAGGCGCTGGCCCGGGCCCTGGGGCAGGCGGTGAGCCGGGATCCGCGAGTAAAGGGAGTGCCTTCCTCCAAAGGCACGCTGTAACCTAACGGCGGCGGACAGCCTCCCGAGGGCAAACGCACCTACCCCAACTCCGGGCGGTGGCGCTCCCGGCAGGACCTCAGCCAGCGCCGCCGGATTGATTATCCAGCGGTCGTGTCCCGCCCGGTGCTCCCCGGGGGTGCGGCCCTGGATGCGATGGTTGCCAGGCGGGAGACGAGCAGCGCAGATCACTCGATGGCAGCGTGCAGCCGGCGCAGGACCCGGTCCTTGCCCAGCACCTCGAGGGTCTCGAACAGGCCAGGCCCCTTGGTGCGACCGGTGACCGCCACCCGGAGCGGGTGAATGAGATCGGCCGCCTTCAGATCAAGGTCGTCGGCCAGGGCGCGCAGGGGCTCTTCCAGGTTGGGGGCGGTCCAGGGGTCAACGTCGCCGTAATTCTCCTCCAACTGGGCCAGGGCGCCGGGCACGTAGTCGCGGGCCAGCCACTTCTGCGCCGCCTCGGGGTCCATGCGCGGCTCCCGGAAAAAGAAATCCACCAGCCCGGGTAGTTCGTCTAAGCGCTTGAGCCTCTCCTGCTCCAGGGCGATCACCCGCTTGGCGTAGGCCAGTTGCTGCGGGGTGGGGGAGGCCGGCAGTAATCCCGCCCGCTGCAGGTAGGGCAGGCCCAGGGTGACCAACCGGTCGAGCGGGCTCTGGCGCAGGTAGTAGCCGTTCATCCAGTCGAGTTTGTCCGGGTCGAACACCGCCGGCGACCGGCCCACGCCCTCCAGGGTGAAACGGGCGATCATCTCCTCGCGGGTCAGCAGTTCCTGGTCTTCGCCAGGCGACCACCCCAAGAGGGCCAGGAAGTTCACGATGGCTTCCGGTAGGTAGCCCATCTCCCGATAGGCAGTGACCGAGGTGGCGCCGTGGCGCTTGGAGAGTTTGGCCCGGTCCTTGCCCAAGACCAGGGGGAGGTGGGCAAAGCGGGGGGGGGCCCAGCCGAAGGACTGGTAAAGGCGCAGGTGCTTGGGGGTGCTTGAGATCCACTCCTCCGCCCGAATGACGTGGGTGATGCCCATCAGGTGGTCGTCTACCACATTGGCCAGGTGATAGGTGGGGAAGCCGTCAGACTTGAGCATCACAAAGTCGTCCTGGGTGCGGTTTTCAAACGCGATCGGCCCGCGGATGGCATCGGTAAACTCGGTCACCCCCTCCTGGGGCATGGCAAAGCGCACTACCGGGTGGGCGCCCGCAGCAAGCCTTGCCTGGCGGTCAGCCTCCGTCAGGCAGCGGCAGGTGCGGTCATAGCCCGGGGGCTCCTTGCGGGCCTCCTGCTCCTTGCGCATCTCAGCCAGGCGCTCGGGCGTGCAGAAGCACAGGTAGGCCGCCCCCCGGTCCACCAGTTGCTGGGCGTATGCGCGGTAAAGAGGCAAGCGCTCCGATTGCACGTACGGCCCGAATGGTCCGCCCACCTCCGGTCCTTCGTCCCAATTGAGCCCAAGCCAGCGCAATGCCTCCAGGATATCGGCCTTGGCCTCGGGCGTGCAGCGTGCGAGGTCAGTGTCCTCGATGCGGAGCACAAAGGCACCGCCGGTATGGCGGGCAAAAAGCCATGCGTAGAGTGCGGTGCGGGCGCCCCCCAGGTGTAGCAATCCGGTGGGGGAGGGGGCGTAGCGGGTCCTGATGTTGCCGTTATCGGCCATGGCTGCATTCCTCACTAAGAGCGCTGGCCCGCTTCGGGGCGGGCCAGCGTCCACAAGACGTTGCGCTATCGGCGCACGAACTTACGCTTGGCCTTCTTGCGGCCCTGCGACACCTTGCGCTCGTCGAATACCCAATTGTCGGAGTTGGCGGGTCGGGTGAAGAAGGCGTGGTAGGCGCTCAGATTGCTCGCCACCACCCGCCGGCTGGTGCGCCGCACGGCATTCACCTGGGCCCACACGCTCAGGAACGGCAGCGATTTGTCGGCCATGACCCTCTGCATGATCTCAAAGACCGTCCACTGCTCGGCCTGGGCGGGCTCGCGCAGCGCCTCCAGCTCGGCCAGCCGTTCCGGCTCGATGGCCAGCAGTGGGTCCACCTCCCCGGTGTTGACGATCTCGAACTGGTCCGGATACTCGCCGTGCCGGATGGTGATGATGCTTCCCGGCACCGCCTGCGCAGCCTCGTACCAGGGCCGCAGGTCATAGACTAGGGTGTTAAACTGGTTGACCCAGAAGTAATGGCGCTGCCCCTGATGCAGGAACGAGCCATAGATCAACTGGCTCTCCGGGGGGTAGAAGTGGGTGTCGGACTCCCGGATTTTCATCGTGCCGGCCTTCCAGTGGTCGTAGAGCAACGGGTAGCGAATTTCCTCTACCTGGCTGCCCTCGGCCGGCATTTCGCCCAATTCAATCTCCTGCTCTTCGCCGAAGTCCTCGTAGCGCGGGTCGTGGACCCACATGGGTAGGTTGCCCTCGAGCCCGTCGTCGTCCAACTCGGCGTCGGTATCCTCTTCCACGTCCGCGCGCAGGACGTTGGCGACGAGGAGTTCGGCGGGGATGTCCTGGATGTGCTCGGGGATGTGGTCGGGCAGGCCCCAGGTCTGCACGCCCACGCGCTCGACGCGGCCATCCTGTGCGAGGGCGGCGTTGACGGGTTCCAGGGCCAGGGACATGGCCTTGGCGGGGGGGAGTTCGAAGACAGCCTCGGCCATCTCCACTACCGGCACCGGGCGGTCGCGGGAGGTGATGAGAGCGATCATCTCCTCGACATCCGAGGGACTCACCGTGACGGGGGTCTCCTCGGCGCCCTCGGGCATGACCTCCTCTTCCTCGTCCGCCTGGGCGGAAAGGGCGCGCAAGGTCTCCAGCAGCGCCGGGCGCAGGTCGGCCGGTAGCCACCGGGCGCCCGAGAGCATGAGCAGACGCTCGTCAGCGGCCAGGGTATTGAAGTAGGCCACCGGGTCCATGTTCTCACGGTGCCGCCAGAAAGCGTAGCCCAGCAGCCGGTTGCTAACGGGCTCGCCGGCGGCAGCCAGCAGGGTGAGGGTGGCGGTCACATCATCGGCCGCAGCGGGGATCTTGACCGCGACGAGTTTATCGGCCAGGGCCTTGGTCTCCTCGCTGGCCATGAAGAAGTTGCGCATGAAGGTCATTTCGGCGTCTTCATCGGGGCGCAGATCAAGCAGCCACTCCGCCAGCCCCCAGCGTTCGCCGGCAGCAAAGAAGGTGTCCCGGGTGGCCAGGAAGCGAGGGAGGAAGGCCAAGTAGTCGGCCGGCGACATCGGGTTCTTGTCCACCAGCGCCATTTCGTTGGCCAGCATGGCGACGGCCATCGGCTTGCCGTAGGCACGCAGGGCGTGTTCCAGGGTGCCGGCCAGCGGCCGGTCGCTCATTCGCCGCACGGCCAGGTTCCAGCGGCGATCCTCCAGGGCAAAGCGGTCACTTTGCACCAGGACCTTCTTGACCATCTTCAGACCGACCGGGAGCCCGGACAACTCGGCCACCAACTCAGATACCTTGACCGAGACCCCGCGGTTGAGCAGGGCCTCGAAGATGGCGTCCTCGAGGTAGGTTACGGCCGGCTGTTCGAGTCTTTCTTCCGGCTTCTTTGTGGCAGCAGCCAACGACACATACCCCCATGAATCGGGCGCGGCGGGTGCCCGCCCGCTATTGGCTGCAGGAGCGGCCCAGGCGCGGGCCGCTCGCTGGCAGCAGACTAAATATGTTAGCGCGGATGAGGTGGCTTCGTCAACGTTCTCCCTTGCCAGGGTAGTGTACCGTTTAGTGTGTAAAGCCGAGAAAGAGGAGGGGTTCTGCTCAGCCAATTGGTTGGGAGTAGCAAACAACCGACCGAAAGGAGAACAGAACCCTTGACTACGCTTCGGCAGATTATC
>Ga0315298_1000910_pt1 | contig 56441 bp, 52 predicted proteins | sample WHS_1_MG_FD_203077 | JGI IMG/M metagenome (GOLD analysis project Ga0315298, IMG submission 203077) | Extremophilic microbial mat communities from Washburn Hot Springs, YNP, Wyoming, USA - WHS_1_MG | ecosystem: Environmental > Aquatic > Thermal springs > Hot (42-90C) | place: USA: Wyoming... | reverse complement strand
TTTATATTCCTATAATCATTATTTCTTCATAGGGCCATTTGGTTAGGACTTCACATCCTGTATCCGTGATTCGGTAGGTATTCTCAATAGCTACACCTCCTGCCTCACCCTCAACATGAAAAAGTGCATGATAAGCAACAGTCATATTCTTCTCCAAAATAAACTCAGGATCATCAGGACTATAGAAATAAGGTGATGAATCCCAGGCAATCCCCATACCACCAAAATGATTACTCCAAGTCGAACGCCATTGCCTAACCTGCTCAGGAAGCCTAAGATTCTCACCCGGCTTAGGCCTTGACCTCGCAATCTCTCTTGTAGAAAGACCGGGTCTAAGCATCTGCTCAACCCTCTTACACATCTCAACCACTGTCTGATAAACCTCCTTCTGAAGCTCTGTAGGCTTGGCACCAACCAGAAATGTCCTATCATAACAGACCTTATAACCACAGTAATTAATATGACAAAACTCTGCCGTCATAAACTCCCTTGGCCTTATAGGACGATCTGACCAATTGAAACTTCTTGGATTTGTCCTATCTCCTGCATTTATAACCCAACCCTCTTGATACTCAGCCCCTGCACCATAGATTACACCAGCAACAATGTTTTGAACCTCGTTTTCTCTCATACCAACTCGAAACTCCTTGACCAGTGCTCCATAGGCACGCTCGTGAATTGCTGCGGCCATCTTCATAAGTAGTATCTCTTCGTCAAACTTTACCATTCCACATTCATCGATCCAGCCATTTCCATCCACTACCTTTAGACCTTCTTCTTGGAGGGCATAAAACATATAGGGGTTACAGTAATCAACTGAGATAGGGAGATCAGCCACACCGTGCTTCTTCAAAAGCCCCTTTACTTGCCGAGCAGTAATAGCCCACTTCCTCTTTGCTTCATCTGGCGGCATATAACGATAAGGCCTTGGCTGAAACAATTCGTTTTCTGTTAGGAGTCTACCCTCAAGCCATGGACAATCCTCTCTTACACGCTTTGCATCTACCTGTTCTCGGACAGGCACATAAGGGAATCCAGCATCTCTGATGAATAAAACAAAGTTATATGGAAGATGTTTACCATAAGGATGATTCCACACACTTGATAAATACCTTTTTCTGTCATGATTATAGATGATAGCAGAGCCTATTCCCCATTTAGCCATGAATTGGTGGGCACGGGCAACCCTTTTTTTTCTAAGTTCTTCCCAATTGATTCTCTGCTGCCAGTCAACGTTTCCTTGTCCAAATCTTAATGGTAGCATCTCCTCATGTTTCATATAATTTCCTCCTCGTATAATATTATTTTTTTCTTATATTAATGTGAATTGAGTTTATTCAATATTGACACAAAAGTCAAATCATGTTTTTATGATTTAAAAAAATTTCCATTTTAACGTCTTGACTCCGAGTGAATGTATATTATAATTTTTGAAAAATATTTTTAAGGAGGAAACTATGAGATTTAAGAAGGTTTTAACCATTTTGCTAATTTTTTTATTTAATGGTTTATTTATTGGTGGATTCGCTTTTGCACAGAATATTAAGGCTGAATGGGAAAAAAGTAAACATGCACACGAAGAATTAGCAATACAGGATGCCACTTGGGAAGGAAGGAAAGAAAATGCAGCGCATTGCGCTCGATGTCATAGTGAACAAGGATTTAAGACATGGGTGGTTCAACTTATGAAAGGTGATCCCAGTTTCATCAAGAAACCTGATGGTTCAAAAGTGGATAAGACTGATGAGGCTTTTATTAAAGGTCTCGGACTTACAAGAGATAAGGTTAAGCCTGTAACATGTGAAGCTTGCCATTCAAAGGGTGCTGAGTTACGGATAAAAGATAATATTCCAATGTTACCAAACGGTATTTCAATAAGAGCTATGGGAAAGGGTGCATTATGTATGGCCTGCCATAATACAAGAAATGGAAGAATAAATTGGGATAATCCTGATCCTAAGCGATATGTACAACCCCATGAATCTGCCCAGAGTGATGTTATTCTCGGTAAAAATGTTTATTTCTTAAATGATACATTATTTACAGAATCGCCTCATGCAATTGCAACTGGAAATTCTTGCGTTACCTGTCACAAAGAATTAGGAAAGGGAGGTCATATATTTAAAGCTGGTGATTGTAGTACATGCCATGGTCCAAAGATGAAGGCATCGTTTGTGCAATCTTCTACACAAGAACTTCTTAATCAGCTTGCAAAAGCAATTGAGAAGAAGATACTTGCTTCAAAGGATCGTATAGCCTGTGTAACATCTTGGGATCCTAAGACGGATAAGGATACTCCGAATACCCCAATTGATGGTAGACAAATAAAAGCGGTTGAGATACCTATGGGAATCCATGGGCAGATTTCATTAAAGTTTATAATGGAAGATGGTAAAGTCATATATAGTCAGATGGGAAATATTAAAGATGCCTGTGGAGAGCAAGGAAAGCCTGTTTTTGCCACATCTGATCCTATAGTAAGGGCATTATGGAATTACTTACTCATATGGTATGATGGTAGTAAAGGGGTTCATAATCCAAGATTCACAAGAAATGTTTTAATTTCCACAATCGAAGCTATTTCAAAATAGATTATCATGATAGCTTTTTTAACATGCGAATAAATGAAAAATAATCCTTAAAAAAAGTAATGAGGTAATAAATTTATTTTCAAAGTAATTTATTATAAGGGTTTTTAGGATAAAATTTCTCCTATTTTATAAAAAATTATCTTATTTCAAGGGAAAAAGGGCTTTGGAAAGCCCTTTTTTATTTTTTTAAAAATAAATTTAGAGATTGAAATTAAAATATATTTAGTTTATATAATAGCTGACTTTGTGAAAAATTTATCAGAAAGGAGGGTGAAGGTGAATAAGATTGTTTATAAAAGAGAAATGGCTGAAAAAACGGTCTGTCATTTCAAGGTTGAAGCCCCTAAGATTGCTAAGAAGGCAAAACCCGGCCAGTTTATTGTTCTCAGAGCAAATGAGACAGGGGAAAGAATCCCTTTAACAATGGCAGGCACAGATCCAGATGGAGGTACAATTGATCTTATTTTTCAAGTAGTTGGAAAGACAACTGCACTTCTTAGGACCTTTAATGTTGGGGATTATATAAGCGATATTATTGGTCCTTTAGGTCGTCCAACCCATATCGAGAACCTTGGAACAGTTGTTTGTGTTGGGGGTGGAACTGGTGTAGCTGTTATCTATCCAATTACAAAAGCTTATAAAGAAGCAGGAAATTATGTGATATCCATCATTGGTGCCAGAACTAAAGATCTTCTTATCTTGGAAGAAGAGATGCGGGAGGCAAGTCATGAACTTAGAGTTACAACTGATGATGGGAGCTATGGTCATCATGGGTTTGTAACTGATGTACTGAAACAGATCTTAGATGAACGGAAGGATGTTAAACTCGTTGTTGGAATTGGGCCTGTGCCAATGATGAAATTTTTAAGTAAGATGACAAAGCAATATGGAGTCAAAACCATGGTAAGTTTGAATCCTATAATGGTAGATGCCACTGGAATGTGTGGAGCCTGCAGAGTCACTGTAGGAGGAAAAACGAGATTCGTTTGTGTAGACGGACCTGAATTTGATGGCCATGAGGTAGATTATGATGAATTAATTAAACGTCAGAGGGCATATCTTACAGAAGAGAAAATAGCAATGGATAGATTTATGGCCTCTATAAGATAAGGGGGGTATAAAGATGGCAGATAAAGATAAGAAAGAGAAGATTCCACGTCAGAAAATGCCTGAACAGGATCCAAAGGTTAGGGCAAAAAATTTTAACGAAGTACCCTATGGCTATACACCTGAATTGGCTCAACTGGAGGCAAGTCGTTGTCTTCAATGTAAGAAGCCAAAATGTATGGAGGGATGTCCTGTTGAGATTGATATCCCTGCATTTATTAAATTGATTTATGATGGTGATTTTGTTGGAGCAGCTCGAAAGTTAAAAGAGCGGAATAGTCTCCCAGCTATTTGTGGCCGGGTTTGTCCACAAGAGGATCAATGTGAAAAATATTGTGTTGTGGGGAAAAAGGATGAACCAGTGGCAATAGGCCGACTTGAAAGATTTGCTGCTGACTGGGAGAGAGAAAAGGGAGAAATAAAGATTCCTGAGAAGGCGCCTCCAACTGGAAAGAAGGTCGCTGTGGTAGGTTCTGGCCCTGCAGGTTTAACTGTTGCAGGAGACTTAATTCTTAAAGGCCATGAAGTAACAATCTTTGAAGCACTGCATAAGCCAGGTGGAGTCTTAATTTATGGGATTCCGGAATTTCGTCTTCCAAAGGCTATTGTTCAAGCAGAGGTTAACTATCTTGAAAGGCTTGGAGTAAAGGTGGAGTGTAATTGTGTTATAGGAAGGATAGAGACAGTTGATGAACTTCTTCAACAATATGATGCAGTTTTTTTGGGATTAGGAGCAGGATTGCCACAGTTTTTAGGAATTCCTGGTGAAAACTATTGCGGTATATATTCAGCAAATGAATATTTAACCCGATCCAATTTAATGAAGGCATATTTGTTCCCAGAATATGATACTCCTATTGCCAAAGGGAAAAATGTTGCAGTATTCGGAGCTGGTAATGTAGCTATGGATGCTGCACGGACAGCCCTTCGATTAGGAGCAGATGTAGTTAGGATCATCTATCGTAGGTCGAGGGATGAGATGCCTGCACGTATTGAGGAGATTCATCATGCAGAAGAAGAAGGGGTTCAATTTTATCTCCTGACAGCTCCAACCCGCTTCTTTGGAGATGATAATGGATGGGTAACAGGGTTTGAATGTATTAAGATGGAACTTGGAGAACCTGATGAGTCAGGTCGCAGAAGGCCTGTTCCAATCAAAGGGTCAGAATTTCAGCTCGAATGTGATTTGGCAGTAGTTGCTATTGGTACGGGAGCAAATCCTTTACTAACAACAACTACTCCAGGCTTGGAGCTCAATAAAAGAGGATATATCATAGCAGATCCAGAAACTGGAAAGACAAGCAAAGAAGGGGTATGGGCTGGTGGAGATATTGTTACAGGTTCAGCTACTGTAATTTTAGCAATGGGTGCAGGCAGAAAGGCAGCCAATTCTATTCACGAATACTTGATGAATAAATAGAATATCTTTCATTCAAAGATTATTCTTAAAGGGCAGTCCAAAGAGGTCTGCCCTTTTTCATTTGACCTAATATATAAATGGTTTGGAATCATTTTAAATAATCAAATTGTTCCAGATATATTAACCCAGTGCTACATCCAAGATCATCATCACCCCGAAACCAACCATGGTCGCCATAGTAACTGTATCAATATTCCTCTCGTTTCGCTGGGATTCAGGGATTAGCTCTTCTGTTACAACAAAAATCATTGCCCCTGCAGCAAAGCAGAGTGTATAAGGCAGGATTTCTTGGATTTGAAGGACAAATACTGCGCCAAGAACTCCAGCAATTGGTTCAACTATACCTGAGGCTTGCCCCATAAAGAAGCTCTTTAGCCGCCCCATTCCTTCCCTTCTTAATGGCAGAGATACCGAAGCTCCTTCCGGGAAATTCTGCAGACCAATTCCAATTGCGAGAGCAATTGCACTACCAAGAGTACCAGAAGGGATATTGGGAGCTACAGCTCCAAAAGCAACACCAACAGCAAGACCTTCAGGGATGTTATGCAATGTTATTGCCATGACCAATAGTGTACTTCGCTGCCATGACGACTTAAGCCCCTCACTTTGTTTAATATCCAATCCTAAATGAAGGTGAGGGAGTATTTTATCAATTATTCTCATGAAAATACCACCACTCATAAATCCTATTATTGCTGTTAACCATGGAATTTGTCCCATTTGTTGGGCCATTTCTATTCCAGGCGATAGCAGTGACCAAAAACTTGCTGCAATCATTACTCCGGCAGCGAACCCAAGCATGGAATCCATGAGTTTAGGGTTTACAGTCTTTGTAAAGATAACGATTGCTGCACCCGCTGCAGTAACGCCCCAAGTAAATAGCGTGGCGATAAGGGCTTGTGTAATTGGAGAGTATTGTTGGAAAAATTCATTCATTTTATATTTTTTATTTAAGAGTGAAATCAGTAAAGTGTTTTAACATGCGCTCGATTAATTTTTTTGAAAAAAATCATATCCAAAATTAATATTTAACGTCAATAATTTTTTGATTTAGAATCATTCCCTCATTATTTATTAGAGGACGGAAGGGATGATAAAACTTTTATTGGAAGCTGATGATCTGAGCTTGTAGGATATGGGCTTGTCACGCATGAAAGGAACTTTTTCATAGCTTTCATAATCTCCTAAATTATTTAGATAGAAGGGGGGCACGGGATTTTCCAATGACTTCGCAATTTACTACAGATTTTGGGCATATTCCTGTTAGAACATTGACTACATTTTCAGCAGCCCTTCTTTTCAATTCTTTAATAGATTCTACTGAATAAAATCCCACATGAGGAGAGAGAATAACATTGTCCATATTTAGTAAAGGATTATCTAAATTTGGTGGTTCTTTTTCTAATACATCAAGACCTGCTCCAGAGATTAAACCTTCATTCAATGCCCAGATTAATGCCTTCTCGTCAATAATTGAACCTCTTGAGGTATTAATTATGATTGGCCTTTTTTTCATCTTTTTGAATTCATTTTCTCCTATTAAATGAAAGGTAGAATCGTTTAGTGGACAATGAATAGAGATAAAATCTGCAATACTCAAAAGCTCATCTAAGCTTTTCAATTCTATTCCTTCAGGAAGGCTTTTAATAAAAGGGTCAAAGGCAATAACTTTAATACCAAAGCTTTGGATCCTCTTTCCAACTTCAAGGCCAATCCTTCCACATCCGATTAGACCGAGGATTTTTCCTTGAGCACGATAGATTGGTATTCCAAGCCGAAAGTCCCATTGACCAGATTTTACCTTCTTGTCAAAAAAGGCAATCTTTCTCGTCAGGGCTAAAAGCATAGCAATCGTTTGATTTGCTACCTCATCAATACAGTAGTCAGGTACATTGGCAATTATGATTCCTAATTCGGTTGCAGCCTTTAAATCTATAGAGTCAACTCCCACTCCATATCGAGAAATCACCTTACACTTGGGAAGGTTTTCGAGAACTCTTCTGTTAAGCAGGGAATATTGATTAATGATTCCATCAGCATCATGACAGGATTGAATCACATCCTGTTCCTCTCTAACCTGTACCAAAATCAGTTCGGCACCAATTCGGCTTAGCTCCTCTTTTTCTTCTTCAATAGAACCATGATCACAGTCAGTAATGACTACCTTATATTGATAGCCCCCCATTTTTACCTCTTTTAAGGGATTAAAATCACTTTTACTGCCTGACGATTCTCAAGAAGATGAAATGCCTCTTCCCATTGTTCGAGGTCGAGTTTATGTGTGATTAAGGGTTCAAGGTTTAGAACTCCTTTTGAAATAAGAGCCAGAGCCTTTTCCCAAGAAGTCCAACTACTTGAAAAACAGAAATCAAATCGAATTCCTTTAAAGATTCCCCTGTCATAAGGAATGGGAACTTCTGAAACTCCTGTAATTCCAATGGCACATATGGTTCCTGTCCTTCTAACCATCTCAAAACACTTAGAGATGAGTTCTGGATTTCCAGAAGTCTCGATAAGAAAATCTACACCTAAACCCTTTGTTAATTCGAGCACTCTCGAAATAGGATCTTCTTTTTCGATATCGATAATTACGTCTGCCCCAAGTTCCTCTGCTTTTTTAAGCCTTAAATCTCCTTTTGTACTTCTTCCAACCATTATGGCCAAGCTAACTCCTGCTACTTTTGCAATGGCAAGAGAGATTAAACCAATTGGGCCAGGTCCAGTAATTAAGACAGTTTCTCCAGCCTTAATTTGGGAACGCTCAATAATTGAAGTAATTCCTATTGCAATTGGTTCTACTATTGCCCCCATTTCAAAGGAAACATTTTCAGGCAGGCGATGGAGTAATCGGGCAGGCCCTGAAACATATTTTGTGAAGGCACCATTTATTCCAATGCCAAAAGGCCTTTTCCATTCACAGACCTGTGGAAATCCACTTTGGCAGATATAACATATGCCGCACGACCCCGTCCTTGTTTCACTTACGACCCGATCACCAACCTTCCATCCTTTTACATCCTTGCCAACTTCTGCAATCACTCCAGAGAATTCGTGTCCTAATACTACAGGAGGCCAGTAAGGATGGGTATCATGATAAATATGTAAATCACTTCCACAAACAGAGACAGCCTTCACTTCAATCAATACCTCATCATCCTTAATCTTTGGTTCAGGAATTTCTTGGATTTCAATTAAGCCTTTACCTTTCCCATATTTAACTACAGCTTTCATACCTTTCCCCCTTGAAGATTAAGCGTATTATAAAAAGTAAGAATCTTGGCATTGGGTCGCATTGACAACAAGAATTGCTAAATTTTGGTTTTTAAAAAAGGTATTATTTCTCCACCTCTTTTTAAAATTGCTACTTTCCCATCTCTTCCAACGATTGAAAAAGCAATATCAAGTGCTTGTTTAGGGGTTTCTGCATGTATAAATCCCAATCTTTCCTTATCTTCTTTTGATATTCCCTTTGAAACCAAGATCCCTTTAGCTCTCTCCTTTATAACCCTTCCAACATGGACAAGATGGGCTGCTACAGTCAATTTTTGAATCAATCCTCTATGAAGACTTTCTTCTACCTCTAAAAATGTTCTGTAACCAAGCTCAAGAACTTCTGGATGACTCGGAGAAACACCTTCTGGACAAGGGGTAACAAGAATAACTACTCCTCCCTTTTTAACTGCTAAATCTGAAGCATAAATTGCTTTTGCTGCAAGCCATAGGTCTGAATTATAAGGATGGGAATCAGAAATAACGATATCTGCTTGTCCTGGAAGGATAGCTCGATAAATCTCGAGAGAATGTTTTGCACCTTCTCTATATGCCTTAATAGGGTCTCCTGCCACAACTCCTACAAGTTTTTCTGATCCATCTTGAATGGTATTTATGATCCATCTCAATCCAACCTTTTGGGCGACTTTCTCAATCTCAACTTTAACAGGATTTTCAATCCTCCCAAGGATTTCACAACCTTCAAATTGAGCGCTTAGCCAATGGGTTCCTCCTGTGGTTTCCTCACCCGAGATCCCAGGTTGGATAATATTTCCACCTCCACTGAACCCTGAAACACGATGTGGAACAATCTGGCCCACGCCAATTATTAAATCAACCTCCAAGGCTAATCGATTTACAAATATAGGAATCCCTCTCTCGGTTTTTCCTATATTGATTAGTTGAGATCTATCCCACCAGGCGTGATTTAGAATATGGTATTTTTTAGGGATCTCCTCTCCAAACTTTTTAATTATCTCTTCATGGGTCATCGGTCTATGCGTTCCAAGACCAATGAGAATTTTTATCCCTTCTTGCTGAACTCTACTTTCATGGATTTCTCTTAATAAACGAGGGAGAATTTTTTTTACAGGAGTTGTTCGGGTATAATCATCTACAACGATCAAGACCTTCTTACAGCCTTTAAGAATTTGGTCTAAAGAGTCTGATCCAATAGGTTTGGATATAGCCCTTTCAATAATACCTTGTTCTTCCTCTTCGATCTTTATAATTGAAGGTGAAAAGATTCCTAAGAGGTTTTCTTCGGGCACATCAACAGAATTAATTCCTGGAAAAGGAAAAGAAATTAGCATGGAGGTTTTTTTAGTTCTTTCTTGCCTCCTTTATAGCCTTGATAAAGGAGCGGGTATTTTCTGTAATAATATGAAATTTTCTTTCCTTGAGGGCTTTTTTATCAACCAATTCACCACCTACTCCCACTGCAGTTGCTCCAGCCTTAATATATTCAGCTGCATTTTGGAGATTTACTCCTCCAGTAGGAACGAGAAGGATTTGAGGGAGTGGGCCTCTGACTGCTCTAATATAATCAGGGCCTCCTAACTGAGCTGCTGGAAAGACTTTCACCATATCGGCCCCTGCATTCCATGCTGTCAAGATCTCTGTTGGGGTCATAGTTCCTGGAATGACAATTGCGCTATATCGATGAGCTAACTCAATGAGATCGAGATTCAGAATTGGACTTACAATGAATTGAGCACCAGCAAGAAGCGCCGCCCTTCCAGTTTCAGAATCGAGAACGGTTCCTGCTCCTAAAACAATATCATCACTATATTTTTTAGAAAGCTCTTTTATTACCTCTATAGCTCCATGCACACTCATAGTAATTTCTATGAATGAGCTTCCACCCTCTTTAATAGCCTCTGCAACCTCAATTGCTTCTTCAGATGATGAAACACGAATTACAGGTATAAGTCCCTCTTCAATCATTCGGTTTAGAATCTCTCTTTTTTCCATATTTAATCCCTTTATTGCACTAATTAATTTTTTTCCAGTTTTTGGAATATTAATATTAGACTATCTGGAAATTCTTAATCCAGCTCCCCTTAATTGAGCTTCAACCTCTTCAAGATTACTCCAATTAAAATCCCCTGGTATACTATGTTTCAACGCAGCAAATGCATTTCCATACCTTAGTCCTTTTTCAACATCATTGAACTTTATAAATCCATATAGAAATCCAGCAGTAAAAGAATCACCTGCTCCTATTCTGTCTACAATCTCTACTTCATATTTTCTATCCTTAAAGATCTTTCCATCTTGATAAGCAATGGCTGTCCAGTTATTTTTCCAAACTGAAAGATCTTCCCTTAAGGTGATAGCCACAACCTTGAATTTGAAGATCTGGGCTAATCTCTCTGAAACAGTTTCATAATCCTTCTCCTCTATCCCGAAGACTAATTTTGTGTCTTCTTCAGTTGTAATTAGAATATCTACATATTCCATCATAGGTTCTTGTATTTTTCTTGCCTCTTCAGTAGTCCATAGTTTTTTCCTATAATTTAAATCATAAGAGACTGTTAAACCTCCTTTTTTAGCCTCCCTTATAGCTTCAAACGTTGTTTCTGCTGCCGATGGACTCAAGGCAGGAGTAATTCCACTTACATGAAAATGTCTTCCTTTCTCAAATATCCTTTTCCAATTCACTTCACCAGGTTTGATCAAACTAATTGCAGAATTCCCTCTATCATATAAAACACTTGAGGCGCGAGGAGAGGCACCAAATTCAACAAAGTAGATTCCAACCCGACCTTGATCTGACCACACAATATGGGAACAATCGACTCCAACCTCTTGAGCGCGATTGCGTATTAGATAACCCAGCCCATTTTTAGGAAGTTTTGATACCCAAGCAGAATCTAATCCAAGTCTTTTTAACCCAACAGCCACATTTAATTCCGCACCACCTACATAAAGATCAAAAAGATTTGCTTGCTCAAGTCTTTGATAGTTGGGTGGGGATAGTCTTATCATTGCCTCCCCAAATGTAATAACATCATACCCCATAGATTGACTCCTTTTTGAACTATTCAAACTCAAATCCCTTTTCCCTTAACATTAATATCAAAAGATTTATTTGGTCGTCAGTTAATGGATAGGAAGAACAAAGATTTTGAAAATTTTTTTGAGAAATGATTTTTCCCCATTTTGCTTCATCCAATTTTTTAAATATCTCTTCAAAATACTTTAAGTAGATAAACTCTGGTAAATCTCTCATTACCAATCTATTTCCTCTACCAGCGAGGCCCCATAAATAAAGGAGATCTGAGACCGGTGAGGTTACAACTGGATGACAACCTCCAGGGATAGCAACAACACTTCGATCTTCGATTAAATAGGCCTTTTTAAGTCCAACTTCGTCCATTAAAATCTGAACCCCATATGGTCCAAATTGGCCATCAGGTCTAATCTTTTCTCTAAATCTGAAATAATAAATCTCTTCATGGTCAGATTCTCCTAAAGAAGGTTGATCTTTATCATGCTTATGTACAGGAGTTCCTGACCAGAAGCCTGGAGGACTATATGTTTCTCCAACCACAAGGTTTGAACTTGCGTCTTGTGGAGTAATTAGAGTCGCAACCTCCCGCCGCCAGACCCACTCTCCTCTTGATGAAACCTTAACATCTTGAGTAGACAAAAAGAAAGGAGATTTCTCCTCAAAGGCTGGTGCTTCAAAAAAGGCAATCTCTCCTTGACCTTGAAGAATTACTTTTGAATGGCAAGGAATATATAATGCAGAGGCACTTGACATTTTTGGTTTTTTTGGGAAAGGCCCTTTTTCCCTTTTTAAACAAAATTTTTTCCCCCTAAGCTCAACCTCAAATTCTCCATTCTGAGGCACAAAGACGATCTCTTTTTCTTCTGTTTCTCTAATGACAGAATTAGAGTCAAGCTGGTAGATTCCGAAGCCAAGTAGTTCGAGAGGGGTGTCTTCATCGAGAGGATTTAAAATCAAACCGCTCTGGTTTCCATCGTATCGAAAATGAGGATTAATTTCATTTCTTTCAATCCTTTCTGCATATTTCTTCATTGTACTTTCCACTTCTATCGACCTCTCCTATTGTCCGAGATAAATTCGTTTTCCTTTTTCTGCCGAGACATATCCTGCGTAAATTGTTTCAACTACATCTCTTGCAAGATCTAATCCTGAAATAGGTTCCCTATCAAGAATAACATCATCAATGAATTCTTCTAATTCTTGAGGGAATCCCTTCATCCAATCATCGTCAGGACATGGGAAATTCCATCCTGCTTTTGTTTCTATCTTTTCAGCTATATATTCATCTCCAAAGATAGCTTGCTCTGGAGCATAGGCCTCTAAAACATGATGGGGGTTAATATAGACATGAACGACTGCATTTGATAGAAAGACATTAATAATATTTCTTACACCTCCCAATATTGTATCTGAAGCGAAGATGGTTGCATTTGAATTATCTTCAAAATTAATAATCATTGTGCCCCAATCCTCCACATCCTCCCATTCGGAAACAACATATTTTCTTTTTTCTGCTTTAAATGACTCTATCTTGGTATGGTTTCCGACTTCAGCCATAACAGATTTAGGTTTAATAGGCTTTCCATACTTTAACAATCCCTCATAATATTTTAGATGAAGGACACTACCAATAGGATGTGAACCCAAGCGCATCAGTGCACCACCTCCTGAGGTTTTCCATCTCCTTGAATACTTTGCCTGAGATCCTGAATGGCCTTGTTCCGCTCTCACCTCTAAGATCGTCCCACCACTTACCTTCATTAGATTTTTCAATTTCTTAAAAGGTGGTGAATAAATCCAATTTTCTGCATACATAAATTTCACTTTATTCTTTTTTACAGCCTCGATTACCCTATCACATCCTCTGAGAGCCTCTTTTAGCATTAAATCTTTACTAACAGATAATCCTACAAATTCCTCCTCTCTTTCTTTCCCGAAATATCCAGTAAGCGGCTTTTCGCAAATAATATGTTTTTGCGCCTCTGCTGCCTGGATAGAAAATTCTTCATGAAGGTCTGTTGAGATACAGAGATCTACCAAATGTATATCCTTTCGATCAAGCACACGACGATAATCATCATAATATTCTGGGATGTTAAATTTCTTTGCAAAGGAAGAGGCATTCTCAATCCGCCTTGATACCACTGCAACAACATCTACCTTAAGTCCCCTAATTTTGGATAAACTATTCATATGAATATGAGCTGCAATTTGAGAGCCTATAATAGCAAGTCTAACTTTTTCCATAGTATGATTACTCCTTTTAAAACATTCAATCTTTCTCTAATACCCATGGTCTAACAAACCAGATGCCCTCGACTTCTATTTTTGTAGTAGGATAAATTATTGGCTTTGTTATCATCTCTGGTCCATTAAAAGTAGCCAGAATAGTATCCTCTGATTTTGTTCCAGTAATCGAAGGATTCCATGTGAAAGCTTGATTTTCTTGGATAATGTCAGGGGTATTGAAGTTTACACGATAATCCCTTCCTGTATAACCAATAGAACCTCCTTGGTGGTGAAGCCTCCATTCTTCTGGATATCCTTTTAAACGATAAGCCTCGATTCCCTTTTGGAGAACTTCTCGTGCCGCAATGCCTGGACGTGTATGAGCCATGAATGTGCAATCAATAAAGACATTGGCATTATATTTCTCCCTTAATTCTTCAGGCAATTTTCCAAAGTGAACGAACCTTGTAAGGGAAACGATAAGCCCCCATTTTCTCGCATTTACTGAGACCATTAAATATTTCTCAATTCTTTTCTCAGTAGGAATCGGATGCCGGAAGCTAAAGATTCGTTCATCTGCAGCCGACATCAAAGTGATTGGATCTATTCTATCCCTCCAAAGTTCGTTGCATAACCTTCCAACCACTTCAGATTCCTTTTCGCCCTTTTTGGTCTCCATCATTGTTTTTTCCAAAGCTTCCGAAACCCTATTACCTAACCATCGATAACGTTCAATTTCTTCAGGAGTTAAGGAATACCTAAGTCTTGCAATATCCTCAGCCAATGGGATGGCATTGGGATATGGTGTATCAGATCCAAGAAGCCCATCTCCAATAATTTCTTTAATCATTGTCGTCTCTTGATCTTCGTACCATGGGAAAATTTTTATGAGGAAGCCTTGTTCTTCAAGTCTTTCCTCATCAACCATCCGAGGAGCTTCAATATTATTCGATAAAAGAAATTTTGAATCCTCTGTTATAAGAATTGAAGTTGCTCCAAATTCCGTAGTAATGCCTACGAGATTTAGTCCTCCACCAGTCATCCATGAAAAGTTAGCTTGTCGTTTGAGGAGCAAAGCCTTTAGCCCTCTTGATTTAATAAATTCTCTAACTCTTCTTTCCTTTTCTTTGATTTCATTCTCAATTGCCATTGCCTCACTCCAATGATTTTTTAGCGGAATTATAAATATTTTTGATACATAAAGTTTATGCTTCAAATTGAAAGGGCGGCCTTTCTTTTTTAAATACTTCTTCTAATATACAGAATAAGGTCGCCCTCAAATAAACCTGTTTTTGTCTTTTCGATTTTTATTCTTTATTTTTTCCATTATTCCAATGTTCCAATATTTCGTTGTTTCTTTACAGCATTCTATTGAGCCAGTACCTCAGTCCATGTTGTTACAGACCATTGAGTCCTAAATAATTCTTCAACAGCGGGCTTTGCCTTTTCTCTAAATAAATTTGCATCGGGAATGACAACTTGCATACCTCTTCTTTGTAAATCAACCAATATTGCAACCTCTCCAGTTTTAATCTTGTTTGTAGCCCACTCCTCTGCTACCTTACCTGCTTTTACAATTAGCTCCTGATCTCCCTTAGATAATTTTTCAAAGAAAGGTTTATAAATCAGAAGCCCTGCAGTCTGCACAAGGTGATTAGTTATAATTAAATGACTCTGAACCTCATAAAGTTTGAATGATTGAATCTGTGGTAGATCTCCTTCAGAAGCCTCTGCTTTTCCTGTTTTAAGAGAATTATATAGTTCAGGCAAAGGAACTCCCACGGGATCAGCGCCAATTGCCTTCCAGACTGCCATCCAGCTTGGAATTGGAGGAAGACGTAGCTTGAGGTTATATACATCTGCCGGTGTATAGATAGGTTTTTTTGCAGTCGTCTGCCTTAATCCGCGATAAATAGTGGCCAAGTATTTTAGGTCGTTCTTTTCCAGTTGCTCTCGCGCCTCCTTACCAAGTTTTCCATTCCAGACACGCATATAGTGATCAAAGTCTTTCATGACATAAGGGCCAGTGAAGAAGTAATAGGGTGGTGCATAAAATTCCAGAAATTGAGTTCCATTTGACTGCATCTCAATTTCGCCATTTCTATTCATCTTGGCTATGTCACTTTCACTCTTTGTCCCAGCATCAATTTTCACCTCAATACGGCCTCCACTTTCTTTTTCAACTATTTCTTTAAATTTTTCAGCCGCCTCAACTACAATGCCTCCTTTAAATGGACTTGCAATTCGTATGGTAGTCTTTTCTTGTGCTGAAAGTTCGAATGCGAAGAAAAGGGAATAAATAAAAAAGGATAATAACATAAAAGTAAGCTTAAAAGTCTTCATTTTTACCCTCCTTTCTTTTTTGAGCTATTTTTTAATTTCCTTTACCAACTTTCCATAAAATTCATGATCATTAGCCATCAGTTTTCCAAAATCTTCTGGGCCAAGGTAGTAAAGGTTTACAACCATATCCTTTGCATTCTTTATGAAGACAGGATCCTCCATTCCTTTTTTGAATGCATCATGGAGTTTTTTAATTACATCAGGTGGAGTCCCTTTAGGAGCAGCTAATCCCCTCCACTGACCCATAACAAAATCTATCCCTTGTTCCTTCACGGTTGGGACATCAGGGAAAAGGTCAAATCGCTTCTCGGCAAAGAGGGCAATGATTCTAAGTTTCCCTGCCTTGACATGCTCAATTCCTTCAGGCGGAGAGACTGAGACAGCATTGATATGACCTCCAAGTAGAGCAGTTACAGATGGACCTCCACCTGCAAATGGGATATGGTTGAATTTCACACCGGCTGTCTTTTCAAAAGCAAGGGCAATCAGATGAACTCCCCCACCTGCGCCAGAGTTTCCCACTGTGATCATATCAGGATTCTTTTTTGCATAATCTAAAAACTCCTTGAGACTCTTCCAAGGGCTATCCGATCTCACTAAAAACATACCTGGATCCTTAACTACATTGATAATTGGTTCAAAACTTTTGTAAGTAAACGTAGTTTTTACCTGATGGGGAAGAATTGTAAGAGGTGTGATTGCGGAAAGCAGGGTATAGCCATCAGGTTTTGCTTGCGCGGCTTCTGTAGCTCCAACAGTTCCTCCTCCACCTGGTCGGTTTACCACAATAACAGCCTTTCCAAGGTATTTTGCTGTTGTAGCGGCTAAGGCACGAAAGATAAGGTCTGTTGCCCCTCCTGCTGCATATGGAATGATAATCTGAACCTCTTTGGTTGGAAAATCGACTGCCTGAATAGGTACACTCAATAGAAGAATTAAACTTAAAAATAATCCAATTATAACTTTTCTTAACATATCCCTACCTCCTTTCGCATTTTAATTTTTTCCCTTTATCCTTTATTTTTCACTTTTCGCCTTTAAATCCCCCCTTTCTTTTTTTTAAATATTATTTTAACTATTGGGATAATTAAAAATATCAATGCGGCAAGCAAAAATGCCATAGAAATGGGTCTTTGTATAAATACTCCAAAATCGCCATGAGATATCATTAAAGATTGCCTAAAGGCAACTTCCAATTTTGGTCCGAGCACCAATGCTAAAAGTAAAGGAGCACCTTCAAACGCCCATTTTCTCATCAGGAATCCAATAGCACCAAAAAGGAGCATCATCCAGATATCGAAGATGGAATTATTCACTGTATACATTCCAGTAATGCAGAATAAAATAATTAAGGGTAAAAGAATCTTTTTGGGGATTCGGAGAATATTTGCAAAAAAGGGAACAAATGGAAGGTTGAGAAGCAAAAGGATAAAGTTACCGATATACATACTTGCGATGACTCCCCAGAATAGTTCTGGATGTTGACTGATCAAAAGGGGGCCTGGCGAAACTCCATGAATGAGAAGGGCACCAAGGATTATGGCAGTAACTGGGCCGAATGGTATTCCAAGCACAAATAGAGGAATAAAGGCTGATTGACAGGAAGAGTTATTCGCTGATTCAGGACCCGCTACCCCTTCAATTGCTCCTTTTCCAAATTCTTCGGGATGCTTGGAAATTTTTCTTTCGATCATATAAGAAGAGTAAGTGGCTATCACAGGGGCAGGTCCAGGTACAAGTCCTATCCCAAAGCCAATTCCTGTTCCTCTAAGAATGGCTCCAATTGATCTTTTTAGATCTTGGAGAGATGGATAAAGATCACGAAAGCGAGGGACAATTGCCTTCTGCTCTAATATCTCAGGCGGTTGATGGACATTAATTAGAACTTCACCTATTCCAAAAATTCCAATAGCTACAGCAACAAATTCAATTCCGCCTAATAGGGAAACCGAATCAAATGTAAATCGAGCATCTCCTGTCACTGGATCAAGACCAATTGTTCCAATGATTAAACCGATGGTAGCCATCATCAAGGCTTTAAGGAGTGAGGTTCCTGTTACATTGCTTAAAACTATAAACCCAAAAATCATTAATGAAAAATATTCAGGTGGACCAAAAGCCAGGGCAGCTTGGGCTAAAGGTGGAGCTAAAAAGACTAATCCAAATATGCCAATTGTACCTGCAATAAATGATCCTATAGCACAAATAGCCAATGCTGGCCCTGCTCTTCCTTTCTGAGCCATTTGATAACCATCAATACAAGTAATGACAGAGGCTGTTTCTCCAGGTACATTGAGGAGAATAGATGTCGTAGACCCTCCATACATTGCTCCATAGTATATACCAGCTAACATTATGATGGCAGAGGTTGCATTAAGACCAAAAGTAGCTGGGATTAGAAGAGCAATTCCAGCAATAGGTCCAATTCCAGGGAGAACTCCAATCAATGTTCCAACGATTGCGCCAATCAGACAATAAAAAAGGTTGTGCAGCGCGGTGGCTATTGCAAAACCATTTATTAAATTTTGGAGGGACTCAATCATCTAATTAACCTTAATTAAATATCCATGAATCTCAAACCCCAAACCTTAAACTTTAAACTTTAAACCATAAACCATTCCTACCTATAATCCCAACCAACCCTTTGGGAGAGGGATCTTCAACCATTGGACAAATAGAAAATAGGATATTACTGCAGTAATCATGGAGAGAATAAAAATAAAACCCCAGTTTTTGTTTCCCAGTGTTTTTAAAAGGGCAATCATCAATAAAAAAGATATAAGTGGATATCCCAATTTGTTGAGAAAAGCGGTTGCAAAAACCATTGTTCCGAAGAAAAATATAAGTCGTATTGGAAATCCCTGAATTTCAGAGGTAAGACTCTTGCCAAGGATTTTTTTACTCTGAAGGAAAATCTTTAAGATAAAGATGCTTGATAAGACCATGAGTAGAATTCCTAATAGAAGAGGGAACATCCCTGTGCCAGGCATTCGGAATGTTCCGATTGGCATTTTAAGAGAAAAAAAGGCTGTAAAAGCTCCAAAAAGAAATATTATTATCCCTACAAAAATCTCATCTTTCCCAAACATGTTTCTTTTTTTGAAAATTAGGATTTAAAAATCCTTTTTAAATTTTAAAACCCATTCTCTGTGAAATCTTAGAGGCTGTCTCCATCACCTCTTTGCTTAAAACCTCCTGGATTATCTTTTTTGTTACCCTGAAGGAAGGAGCAGAGATGCTGATTGCTGCAATTGCCTTTCCTGTTTCATTAAATATTGGAGCCGCAACACATCGAACTCCCTTTTCATTCTCCTCATCATCAATGGCATAGCCCTGAGATCGAACAATTTTTAAATGTTCGATTAATTTTTTAGGATCTGTAATTGTATTTTCTGTTCTTCTCGGAAGCCCTTTCTCTTTTAAAATCTGTTCTAATTCCTCTTTAGATAAATAGGAAAGCAAAACTTTCCCTACTGCACAACTATGAGCAGGATTTCTTAGACCGATCCTGGATGCCATCTTCAATCCACTTGGGTTCTGATCTGCCTCGATCTTATCAATATATACAATTTCATTACGGTCAAGGATGACTAAATGGACAGTTTCCTTTGTCCTTTCAGAAAGATCTCGTAAAAAGGGTTCTGCCTCTTTTCTCAAATCTATCTGTGAGAGTAGTAGTTGGCCAAGCTCAACAAATTTTAGCCCTAAAAAGTAGTTTCTTCCCTTTGGATCCTGTCTAACATAACCAAAGTACGAAAGGGATGATAACAGACGATGGATGGTTCCCTTAGGTAGTTTTAATTTTAAAGATAAATCCCGAATGCTTATTCCTTGTGGGCTTTGAGCTAAGGCATCAATAATATTTGATACCCTTTCGATTGTCTGAACAAGATTCTTGGGTTTGGGGGATTTTGTTTTAATCATCTGTTTCGTATAATGGAACACTGTTTCTTATAATATTATATCTAAATTTAAAATTTTGTCAACTATTTTTATTACTTCTAAATAAAAAACGAGGTCTCAATTTTTTGTTATCTGAATTGGCTTATTCACCGATTTTTTAACTTGTTTTTATAGACGCTCTGTCCTATACTTTCTTAAATATGGAAATAAAATCTTCCAGGACGATCAAGTTTTTTTTGATCTTCCTTGTGCTTTCCTTTCTTTATATCCTCTCACAATTTTATCGAGTTTCAAATGCTGTTATTTCTCCAAATCTGATAAAAGATCTTAGACTCAGTGCAGAGACGCTTGGTATTCTCGGGGGAGCATATTTTTATTCATTTGCCCTTCTACAAATTCCTATGGGACCTATGCTTGATCGTTTAGGACCAAGAATAATTCTTACATTATTTCCATTAATTGGAGCAATTGGTGCCTTTTTGTTTGGTTTAAGCCAATCTTTTCATATTGCCCTTTGGGGGAGAGTCTTGATTGGAATTGGAATGGCTCCTGTTTTTATGGGTGCAATGAAGATATTTATCTTAAGTTTTCCGATTGAGAAATTTTCAACCCTTGCTGGAACACTTCTTTCTATTGGAACACTTGGAAATATTCTTGCAGCCTCTCCCCTGGCTTACATTACATCATTGCTTGGGTGGAGAATAACATTTATGGTCGCAGGTTTAATAACAATTCTTCTTTCGGTTTTAAGTTTTTGGATACTGAAAGAAGAGAATAATGATCATAATAGGATTAAATCTACTTCATACTCAGTCCAAAAGATTGGTGTACTTCAGCCTCTTAGAATGGTTTTAGGCTCTCTTGCCTTTTGGCAAATCGGTGCTATTGCCTTCTTCAGATATGGGACATTTGTAGGCCTTCAGGGTTTATGGTTAGGACCTTATTTAATCTATATAAAAGGTTTTTCACCTATCAAAGCAGGTAATTTGATTTTGCTTCTTGCCTTAGGGATAGTGGTTGGAGGTCCAATTTCAGGCCGTATTTCAGATAAAATATTTAAATCACCAAAATTAGTTGCTGTTGGAGGACTTACTCTTTATACAATTGGGCTCCTACTTCTTTTAATTGGAAAAGGTATAGAAAATCCTCTCTGGTATGGTTCTCTTTTTTTTAGTTTAGGCTTTTTTACAAGTTTTGGAATGCTTATTTATTCCCATGCTAAAGACCTTTTCCCTTTATCGATTTCTGGAACAGCTATGACACTTGTTAATTTTTTTACTATGGCAGGAGGAGCAATCTTTATGCCTGTCCTCGGAAAAGTCATCGAGTCCTTTTCAAAAGCCGAATCAAATCATTATTCGGCTGAAGCCTATCAACTTGCCTTTTTTATCTGTTTCTTAGGTATGTTAGCAAGCTTGATATTCTATCTGTTTTCAAAGAAGAGGTAAGGGATTAAACTGAGATTAAAGATCTTTAGGAAAATTTTGAGATAGAATTAGTCCCCTAATTTAAATATTTTTAAAAAATTGCTACAAACTTGATTTAGTATATTTGAGATGGTATTCTAATTCAAAGGAGGAATTTATGATAATTAGAATTATTTTAGGTATTATCATAGGTGGTTTGGCAGGATTTGCTCTAAGTTACTTTACCCGTTCAATCGGAAGTAGTTGATCAATAACCTGTAATCCTTACCTATCTACTGTTCTTGGGATTGTGGTAGGATTAATTTGGGCCTTAGGTTAAGGCCAATAAAATTTATCTGAGAAATATTGAAAGGAGGTTTTAGCTATGGCTAATCCAGAAAAGGTGATTCTAAGAATTGTCTCCGTCAAAGGAACTTGTGCTGCAAAACATTACGAAGGGCAGGAATTCGATCTTAGTCAAGACTTTATGCTTGGTATGTCAGGAGATCCTCGAACCCTATGCCCCTCGGCATTTCATGCTATTTTCCCATCATGGCGTGTACTAAGACACGGAGGAGAATATCCATGGGAGGAAGATAAAGATAAGACAACAATAGCCTGTCCAGATCCATTTAATCCTGTGGTAATGGAACTTCGAAGGGTTAGGGAATAATTCGATAAAAAGATATCTCTTATTTCAATAAACTTGATCTATATAAGGAGGATATAGGATGGATGAAAAAGATCGGCTAAAAGCATTAGAGGTTGCATTGAATAACGAATTAAGAGAACGTGAGTTCTATCTTAAAAATGCTGAAAGAACAAACAATCCTCTCGGAAAAGCGATGTTTAGACAAATCGCCGATGATGAATTGGAACATTACGAGCGCATAAAAGCTCTTCATGAGAAATGGTCAAAGAATGAAAAATGGCCTGAAACAGTTCCTTTAAAAGTAAAAGATACCCTTGTAAAAGAGATCCTTCTTGATTTTTTAAAGAAAGTAGACACAAAAATAAAGGGTGATTTCAACGACCTTGAAGCTGTTCGAACAGCTATTGAATTTGAATCTAAGGGTTCAAAGCTTTACAGTGAATTGAGAGATGCTTCTTATGATCCAAAGGAAAGAGACTTTTTTGATCTTCTTTCAAATATGGAGAATGAACATTATTTATCATTAAAAGATACTGAGGAATACTTTATTGATCCAGAATCTTGGTTTCGAAAAATGGAACATCATACTTTGGATGGAGGATAAGGGGTTGACAGGACTTCTTTTATTTGTTAACTTTTATTAAATGTTAGTTAACAATAAAGGAGTCCCTTTATTGGCGATTGATAAAATAAGAAGAATTGTTCTTGTCTCGCTCATGGCTGCCTTGATGGCAGTTGGAGCTTATATTCATGTTCCCATTGGACCTGTTCCTATTGTATTAACAAACTTATTTGTACTTTTATCAGGTCTTTTATTAGGGAGCCGGCTGGCCTTTTCAAGTACAGCCCTTTATGTGTTTTTAGGTGCTATAGGACTACCTGTATTTTATGGCGGAAAGGGAGGAATAGCCCATCTTATTGGCCCAACAGGCGGTTACCTAATGGGATTTATTGTTGCTTCTTTTATTACAGGACTTATCTCGGAGCGATTTCGCCATCAAATATTGGGAGAGATTATTGCAGTGACTTTAGGTTCTCTAATTGTTTATAGTCTTGGCCTTCCGTGGCTTAAATTCGTAACAAAGATTCCCTTGACAAAGATTTTTTGGGTTGGAATGATACCTTTTCTTCCTGGCGATACTATTAAGGCTGTTTTAGCAATCATTTTGGCTCGTGCATTTAGACCCATCCTTTCTCGACAGAGAAGTTCATTTCAAAATATATGATCGAAATTCAGAATATTCATCATCGCTATCCTGATGGAACGTATGCTTTGAAGGGAATTGATTTAAGAATCTCAAAAGGCGAATTCATTCTAATATGTGGTCCTAACGGAAGTGGAAAGACAACACTCATTCGAATAATGGCAGGACTCATGAGGCCTTCATCTGGAAATATCTACATTAATGGATTTACATCCAATTCTTTGGAGTTTCGGAAGATGGTTGGAATAGTCTTTCAAGACCCTGACAATCAAATCGTTGGAGAAACCGTAAAAGAAGATGTAGCATTTGGCCCAGAAAATTTAGGTCTTTCAAAACAAGAAATTAAGAATCGGGTCGATAGGGCCCTTGCAAGAATGGGTCTTAAAGGAATTGAAGAAAAACCATGCTACCTTTTGTCTGGAGGTGAAAAAAGACGGCTCGCTATAGCAGGGGTTATGGCCATGGAGCCGGAGGTTATACTATTTGATGAACCATTTTCACATCTTGACTATCCTGGGATTCGTGAAGTGCTAAGTTATATGATACAATTAAAAAAAGAAGGACATACATTGGTTGTTACAACTCATGATGTAGAAAAGATTATTGCCCATATAGACCGAATAGCTATTTTGAAGGATGGAGAGATCAAGATCATTGGTCCACCGAAGGAAGATCTTCTTAAGGAACTTCCCAAATTCGGAGTTCGACCGCCTTGCTATCTTTTTTTTAAGGGAGAAAGGATTTCATGGCTCGATTAGCCTTACATTATATACCAACAAATTCATTACTTCATCGGTGGGATCCACGTTGTAAATTCTTTAGTCTCATCCTCATAACGTCAACACTTCTTTATTTGAACATCCTATGGCTTATATTAAATTCTATACTCATTGGAGTAACCTTCTTTTTGGCAAGATTACCCTTTAGAAGAATTCTTAGAGACCTTAGGGGTTTTATGGTTATTATTTTTTTTATCTTTTTCTTTCAGATCATTTTCAGTAAAGGTGATGGAATTTGGGGATTGCCTATAAGCAAAGAAGGTATTCTCATAGGATTATTTACCTCTTGGCGATTGTTTCTTCTCATTGGATATGCCGTTATATTTACCAGCATTACAAGACCGAGAGAAGTAAGGGACGCTATAATATGGTTATTTAAACCAATTCCTTTCATATCTGGAAAAAGAATAGGATTGATGGTTTCCCTTTCGATGAGGTTCTTTTCTCGAGTTCTTGATCAAGCAGAAGAGATCCGTCTTGCTGGAAAGTCACGTTTTAGTGAGTTTAGTAAAAATCCATTTCGGAAGATAAAATTTCTTGCCTTTCCAATTCTTCGTCGGTCTTTCTTAGAAGTTGAAGAGGTAAGTTTTGCTCTTGCTTCAAGAGGCTATAACGAGAATTATCCAATTGACCTTCCAAAATTACCTATTATCCACCTCGTCCCTTTCTTTCTTCTCCTTATTTGTATTATATTTTTTTATGTTTTCACTAAAAAATTTTTTGCTTATAAAGTTTTTATTTAATCTTTAGACTTCGAAGTTTCATTGAAAGATAATATTTTATTCTAATTGCCAAATATTTGGTAATGGACAAGGCCTTACAGCACTGAATTGACATCTATATAATTTGATAAACCCCCCTTGGTTAAAAAACCTCCTTAAAAATTGTTAATCAAGATTTACCTATCTCAGAAAATAGGAGTGGTGGATTTGATATTGAAAATTCTTTTAAAAAATAGAATATTAAATTGTCATAATCAGTTTATAGGGCTATAATGAAAAATGATTCGGAAAATATTGAGTCGTGATTTTGTTCTTTGCTTTTTCACCCAATTTATCTTTACCCTTGCTACCTTTAGCCTCATTCCGACTCTTCCAATCTATCTTTTGAGAAAAGGTGCCTCAGAGGCTGAAATAGGATTTCTCATAGGGAGCTATGCAATTGCTTCTTTAGTCGTTAGACCCTTAGTGGGAAAACAGCTTTTAAAAAGGCCTGAGAAATACTTTATGATGCTTGGAACTTTAATCTTTGCCTTGGCCTCTTTGGCATATCTTTTAGCTTCCCCCTTCTGGCCATTCTTGCTCGTAAGGATTCTCCATGGAATTGGATATGCTTTATTCACCACAGCCTCTTTTACTTTAATCGCCAATATTAGTCCTGATGGTCATAAAGGACAGAGTCTTGGCTATTTTATTCTCGCCTTCACAATCTCTACAGCAGTTGCCCCTCCTCTTGGAATGTTTATAATCAATCAGTTTGGGTTTACCCATCTATTTTTAACCTGTTTAGCATTATCATTAAGTTCGTTGCTGATTACAAATAAATTAACAAAAAGGCCGGTGATTCCCTTCCAAGATTCTTCGGATAAGGATTTGTTCTTTCTGAGTCGAAAAGCCCTTAGACCCTCCATTTTGGGTTTCTTCCCTTTTTTTATTTGGGGAGCCCTAACCACTTTCTTTCCCATTTATGCAGTAAGTCATGGGGTAAGCAATCCTGGTTTTTTCTTCACTACGGTTGCCATTATTCTTATTTTTAGTCGAGTTTTTGGTGGAAGGATATTGGACCTCTACAGTAGAGAGAAAATCATTATGCCATCCATCTTTCCCTATATTATTTCAATGATTATCCTTGCTTTCTCAAAAACGTTCTCCATGTTTATGGTTGTTGCCATTGTCTATGGGATTGGTCCTGCTTTTCTAATTCCTGCCTTAATGGCTTATGCTGTTGAACGTGGAGGAGCGCCAGGGCCAACCATGGGAACATTCAATGCAATGAATGATTTGGGGATAAGCCTTGGGCCTTTAATTATGGGAATTGTCGTTCAATTCACAAACTATCCAGTAATGTTTATCTGTTTAGCCATAATAGGTTTCATCAATTTAAACTATTTTTATTTCTCAGTAAGAAAAAAATGAATCTTACCGGCGAAGGCTATTTCATTTTCCGGATTCTAACTTCAATCTCGTTTGAATCCTTCATTAATTCCACCAACTTTGATAAATCTGTTTCACCGTAGTGATAGGGATATAGGATCTTAGGTCTTATAATCTTTGCTGCACGGGCCATCATTTCAGGGGTCATTGTGTAAGGAAGATTCATTGGAAGAAAGGCAATATCAATAGCTTTCAATTCATTCATCTCTGGGATATCCTCAGTATCTCCCGCGACATAAACCCTTTTATCTCCAAAAGTAATTATATATCCATTTCCAATGCCTTTTGGATGAAAAGGTTCGCCTGACTCTCTTTTATGAACGATATTGTATGCAGGCACTGCTTCAATCTTTAGATTGTAAATGTCCTTTGAGTCGCCATTATTCATAACGATTCCTTGTTCAATCTGCGATGCACAGATTTTTGGAATGATAAAAATGGTCTTTTCAGCTCGAATATGGCTTATAGCTTTTAGGTCAAGATGATCACGATGTTCATGGGTGATAAAAATTATATCAGCCTTTGGTAGCTTACTATAGTCAGCAACTTCACTATATGGGTCAATATGAATGGTTTTTCCACCAAAACTAAACATTAATGTTCCATGACCAATAAATGTTATTATGAGTTCACCATTTGAAGTTTCAATTCTATCCTTTTCAAAATCCATTAGATATCCTCCTCGTATAATATTCAGTCTTCCATATTAATATCACGGCTGAAAGGTTTGGCTAAGATCTCAAGAACTCGAAAGTCGAAAAAATTATTACAATGTGAAGGCCAGACAACAATGGCACAATCCGCTCCGCGGCCTTTTTTAGTCGAAGTCCCTCCAACTGAAATTGTCTTATCTATTGAGATTGCTCCACTATCAGCTGCCATTATTGTGCATTCAATCGCAACTTTCATTCCAACACCAAAAAGGCATCGAAGGGCTTCTGCGAGCACTTCTGTATGAGAAGCCCCTGAAAAATGATTTGTAAAGGAACGTTCTAATCCTGAAAGTATATGACTCTGTTTTATAACCTTACAACCCATGGACTCGAGCTCCCTAAGAATATTACGATCAAAATTCCAAACACCTGGTGAAGAGAAACCTGGATGGGTGCTGACAATAACAAGATTTGTCTCTTTTGCCATTCTTTTTGCAAACTTTAATCCTGTTTCTCCACGAGAGCTTGCAACAACAACATTCTTGATATCCCCCTCTTTCAACCTGTTATAGACAATCTCAATGACATCCTCTGTATTTTCAACTCCAGGATGATTGAAATAAATTATGGATCGACTAACACCTTTCATAAAGACCTCCTAAGTTTTTAAGGATTTTTTTCTCTTAAAGTGAATCGCCATTTACAAAACATATCTTTCGGATGGGGATCAGGAGGGGCAAAAAGACATTCTACAACAATATTTTCATCAATTTCTTTTGCGAATCCCAAGAACTCAGCTCGATGCATCTCCTTACATACAAACTCTCCTAATCCTCTTTTAAGGCGAGCCTCCTGAGTAGCACAGCTTGGAATACTAATCATCACCTCATCATCTTTTTCCTCAATCTGATAACTAATTAAGATCGTCCATGGGAAATATCTTAAGGCCTTTACAAATCCCTTAAGTCCTTTCTCAGTTATGTTAAACCTGCGAATGAGGTCTCGAGCTGCCATTCCTGCTACACGACCCCAGACCTTTTCATTTAGCTTTTCGGCTGTGGATTGGTCGAAGAGTTCATTTACATAGATAAACCAGAATGCATCGATGACGCGGTAATGCCATAATAGAAATTCAATATAACTTATCAATTCTTCCCTTTTCATCTTTTCAAAAATCTTTAAATCCATAGCCTTAAACTTCCCTTAGTTTGATATTTTTAAGTCTCGATATTCTTTCATGGAAAGGAGGATGGGAATAATAATACCAGACAAAAAGTGGATGGGGAGTGAGGTTTTCTAAATTATCACTTGCCAAACGCTTTAGGCTTTCACATATTGGTTTTGATGAACCTACTAACTCCAAAGAAATATCATCAGCCTCACGTTCGAAATATCTCATCATTGCAGATTCTAATGGTTGGAGGAAAAAACCGATTAAACTAATAAAGATACTATATAAAAATAATCCAACATAAAAAATTGGTTCTTTAAAACCAAAAGTCAAGTAAGGGAGATTCCAATTCAAGAATTTTGAGACTCCCCAAAAAAGTATAAAAGAGATAGCCTCAATAAATATAATCTGTTTCAATATGTGCTTTTTTTTCCAATGACCGATTTCATGGGCTACAATAGCTATAATCTCCTCAAGGGGGTGAGATGTCAAGAGTGTATCATATAGAACAATCCTTTTTGTTTTTCCAATTCCTGTAAAGTAGGCATTGGTATGCTTGCTCCTCTTTGCTTCGTCCATCTTATATACTCCTCCTGAACGAAGTCCTACCTTTTCCATTAACTCTTTTATTTGATCACTTATTTCACGATCCTCGATAAGTTCAAATTTATTGAATAAAGGGGCAATGACAATAGGAAATAACCATAAGATCAATAGCTCAATAGCACCTGTTATCATCCATGCGAAGAACCACCAAAGACTTCCTCCTTTCTGGATTAAAAGAAATAGAATGAAGAGGATTAAGCCGCCTATGATGAATGAAATTAAAACACTTTTAATAAGGTCAAAAAGCCATAACCTAAGGCTCATTATATTAAATCCATAACGTACCTCTATAGAAAAATTTTCATAGAGGCTAAATGGGATTCTAATAAATATAGAAAGGATTCCAAGACTTCCAAAGAAGATTAATCCATTTACGATAGGTCCAAATCCCGTTTTGCCTATAAGCTCTACCCACCAAGGGAGGATCCCTGTTAATAATAATAACAAGAGAATAAAATGATTGATTAAGGTATGGGTCATCTCGCAAGATTCAGATTCCATGGTATAGTTTGATATCCTTTGAAACTTTTCAGAATCGATGATATCCTTAAACTCTTCTGGAATATAATTTTTATTTTTTCGTAGATGGAATCGGTTTATAAGATGGAGATACAATTGGACGGCAGATCGCGCTACAAAGAGGATAATGAAAAAGTAGAAGATAATGTTAAATTGAATCATTTTTTAGTCAAAAATCTTACCTGGGTTCATGATGCCATTTGGATCGATGAGTCTTTTAATCTGTTGCATTAGAGTTAGACTTTCACCATGCTCCTTTTTCATAAATTTTCTCTTTCCAATTCCAATTCCATGTTCTCCAGTAGAGGTTCCACCCAGGTTAAGAGCAAAGTTTACAATCATATCCTCTGCCTCTTTGACCTGTTTCCAATTGGATAAATCTTCAGGATTCCCCAGGATTTCCATATGAAGATTTCCACTTCCTGCGTGACCAAATGCATAACCCTTCAAACCCAAATCTCTTATGACTCTATGACCAAATTCCACCATCTCTGGATACTTTGATATGGGAACAGCGGTATCTATGACAAGGGCTCGAAGTCCTGGATGGTTTGTTTTAATTGATTCATGAACCTCATAGCGTGCCTCCCAGAGACGGTTTCTTTCCTGTCTCCCAATTCCTGAATCAAAGATATCCACTTTGTTTTCAGAACAGATTTCTCTTACTATTTCTAATTCTTCTTTCAAACCTGATGAAGTTGTTCCATGAAATTCTATAAAGAGTGTTGGATTTTCAGTTAGAGTAAGTTTTTTATATTTATTAATAGCTTTTATTGTTGGGACATCTAAAAATTCTAATGCGGCTGGAGAAAGTCCAGATTTCATAATTTGGAAGACACTATCTGTGGCATGACGGATTTCTTGAAATTGGGCTATCGCAGCCATATATTCATGAGGGATGCCAACCAATCTTAGGGTTATTTCTGTAATCACTCCAAGAGTTCCCTCTGATCCCACAAATAGACGGCAGAGATCGTATCCAGAAGAGGTTTTAACAGCATTCGTTCCAAGTTTGATGATCTCACCTGAAGGAAGTACAACTGTTAATCTTAATATATAATCCTTTGTTGAACCATATTTGATTGTCCTTATTCCACTAGCATTATTTCCGACCATTCCTCCAATTGTTGCAGATGCTCCAGGGTCAGGAGGGAAAAAAAGACCATGTCTTGATAAAAATTGATTTAAATCTTTATAGGTGATACCGGCTTCAACCTTTACCTGAAGATCACCTTCACAGAACTCAACAATTTGATTCATCTGTTGCATATCAAGAACAATTCCTCCTCGAACAGGGATTGGGTTACCCTCCAAGCTTGTCCCTGCTCCCCAAGGAGTGACAGGAATCCTCTCTTTATTAGCGAATATTAGTATCTTACTTATCTCCTCTACGTTTTTTGGCCATATCACTACATCGGGCCTTTTTTTCTCATGAAAAGATTCGTCTTTTCCATGAAGCTCAAGAATGGATTCTCCTGTGGATATCCTTTCTGATCCCACGATCGTGGTAAGTATCTCTAAATCTTTCTGTGTTAGTTTTCCATATTCCATTTTAATGTTTTTTAATCAACTAAGGCTTTTTTCTTCTTAAGAATAAACCTTTTTGCAATTTCAATCTGTCTCTTTTTTCGTTTCAATAATTCTTTGTTTATCTCAAGTAAATGCCTAAATGATTGAAAGGCCTCCTTCATCCTTTTTTGAGAAGGAGTTCCAAGTGGGCTTGCCACTTTTAGAATCCTTTCTGGCCTTTGTATTTCTTCTACTTGTTTTTCATCAATTTTTATGTTCACCTTTAGTTCCATTAAAGCCTTATTTAAGGCAGAAAGGGAAACTTTATCCTCCTTTTCAAATTCTGAATATTTCACAGCCCTTTCCACAATCATCTTGGCTTTCCGAAGAGGGAGAGAGTAAGATTGAACCAACCATTCCATTAAGGCCGTTGCTCCTGAAAAATCCTCCTCGGCCCGAGCAAACATCTCTTCCTTATTGACCTGAAGAAAACGAATTACATCCGACATAACTGATAGAGAAGGCCTTGCTTCATCTATGATGTCCATGATCCAATATTTTGTCCATTGGGTATCGCGATTATATCCCATAAAGAGAGCTTTTCCCTCTGAGATAATACTCATTAACATTCCATGAATAAAAGATGTTTTAGCCTTTATAACTTCAAGCGTACATGGATTTCTTTTCTGGGGCATAATGGAACTTCCGCTACAGTGACGATCATCAAGTTTTATCATACCGAACTCTTTTGTAGATAAGATTATTAGTATTTGGGCCAATGTAGATAGATGATTCATGGTCATTGAAATAGCATAACCCAATTCAGCTTCTGCTTCCCAACGCTGGGTTATAGGGTCTGTAACATTCACGGTTGGTCCATCAAACCCCAAAAGCCTCGAGGTAAATATTCGATCAAGATTAAAACTCGTACCATAACCAGCTGCAGCCCCTAATGGATTTTTATTAAAAAGATCAAACCAATTAAAAAATCTCTTTACATCCCTATCAAAAGCTTCGACAAATGAAAGAAGAAGATGACCAAAAGAGGTGGCTATGGCGTGTTGATGATGGGTATATCCTGGCATAATTGTGAGACTATGTTCATTAGCTCTTTTAAGCAGTATCTCCATAAGCGAGGTAATTTCACTAATAAACTCCAGGGCCTGGTCTCGAAGGTAAAGACGCATATCAAGAGCAATCTGGTCATTTCGACTTCGTCCAGTGTGAATCTTTCCTCCGAATTCTACACCAAGCTTCTCAATTAAATAACTCTCTATATTTGTATGGACATCCTCTTTTAGAGGATCTAATTTGAATTTTCCTTCTTGGTATAGAGATTCAATCTCTCTTAAACCTTGAATGATTTTCTTCGTTTCCTCTTTTGAGAGAATGCCTTGTTTGAAAAGCATGAGGGCATGGGCAGTGTTTCCCCAAAGGTCGTATTGAATTAAACGCTCATCACATGGCGGAACCCCTTTAGTATCACGGCCTGAAAGAAAATTAATGATCTCATTAGAAGGGAGTTCTTTAAACCGTCCTCCCCATAGCCTTTCAATCTTCATTTAAATCTTCCAATAAGTTTTTTTCTTTTTGCTAAAATTTCGAAGGGTAATCCCCTTATAAAGGCTGCGTCTGCACAACGTCTCTGGTCAAAGCCAGTTGCCTTGATAGATCGAATCTCAGGAGTAAAAAGGCTCGTCTTTGATTCGCGATAAATGATGTCAATATTCCCTTTATAAAGTTTAATCTTATACTTTCCATTGACCACCTTCTGCGATGTTTCAATGAATGCATCAAGGTCATAGCGTAATGGATGGTAAGCCATCCCATGATAGATTAAATAGGCCCATTTCTGATCAATTCCTCTCTTGAATTGGATTTCATCCTTTGTAAGGCAGAATTGTTCAAGATCTCTATGAAGCTTTAGGATTATTGTGGCAGCAGGTGCTTCATAAATCTCCCTGCTCTTAAGATCCATGATTCCATCTTCAAAGATATCAATCTTCCCTATAGCATGCTCTCCACCAATGACATTGAGTTCGGGAATAATCTCTCCAAGTGGCCTTTTTTTTCCGTTTAATTTAACTGGGATTCCCCTTTCAAATTCAAGTGTTAAAAAAACAGGTTTGTCAGGTGCTTTTTCTGGAGGCCTATACCACATCCATATATCATCGGGAAGGGGTTGGTTAAGATCGATAGCTCCACTGGCAATCGATCGACACCACATTGTCTTATCATCACCGCCTGTGATCATTTCTGTTACAGGGACCCCCCACTGTCGACACAACATTTCCTCTTCGAGCCGAGTTAAATCAAAATCCCTTACAGGAACAAGGATCTTTAATTCAGGGGCAAACATCTTGAACACATTGTGCATTCTATATTGATCGTTTCCTTTACCACTTGATCCTTCAAGAATCGCATCACATCCCATCTTAACAGCTACCTCTGCGACTTTTCGAGCTACAATCTGTCGGGTCATTGAGGTTGAAACAGGATAGCCAAGATAATCCGAATTTGCCTGAATTGCTCGAGCAATCCAGTGCTCTGTAAATTCTTTACGAAGATCAAAAAATAAGGGTTTTATCTTAAGGATCTTGGCCTTTCTCCTGCTCTCTAATATCTCCTCTTGCCCTTGCCCCACATCAATAGTTATGGGGATAATCTGTTTCGCCTTATATTTTCTCCTTAATAATTCGATAGAAAGAGAGGAGTCTAATCCTCCTGAATAAGCTACAGCCACTTTATTAACCTTTGGGGTTGGTGTTTGTTCTATCTTTTTTAAAATAGCTTGGATGTCCATATAGGCTCCTTCCTCCTAAAAGATTTAGGAAATATTAGCATAAAAGAGCATTTTAGACAATGTCTTCGTTTTAAAGTTTTAGGAATCTCAGTCATTAAAAATCAGATCTAAGAATTGTTTGAGAATACGGGCAGTTGCTCCCCAAATGATATGATTTTTATACTGATAGGAATAGACCAATTCTTTTCGTCCCATCCTTTCGATTTCCCTTTCGCTAAAACATTCCTTTTTCAAAAGATGTGAAATAGGAACTTCGATTAATTCTTCAATTTCAACCGAACTTAGCTTAAATGGATAAGGATAAGGAAAGATTCCTACATATGGGGTAACAATAAATTCTGTGACTGTAACAATATCATCCAAAGCCCCAAGTATTTCTACATCTTCTTGCTTAAGGCCAACCTCTTCAAATGCTTCGCGAAGGGCTGTTCTTTTTAAATCGTAATCTTCCTTATCAGCCATTCCTCCAGGAAATGATATTTCACCCTTATGATGTTTTACTTGCTCGGTTCTCTTGGTAAAAAGAATATGACAATCCTTATTTTTTTTAAAGATTGGAACAAGGACGGCTGCGTGAGAAAAAGATGTATTTTTAATAATCCTCCTTTCTCTTCTTGAAAGAATTTTTTTTATGTGTTCAATAAAATCTTCCATATATTTATTTTACCCGAAAAATCTTTAATGCATTTTCTGAGGTTATCTGAGCCACCTTTTCAAAAGAGATATTCTTTATCTCTGAAATCTTATGAGCAATAAAACGCACATAACTTGGTTCATTTCTCTTTCCCCTAAATGGTTCAGGAGTTAAAAAAGGGGAATCTGTTTCAATTAAAAGGGATTCAATGGGGATTTTTTTTACTACTTCTATTAATTTTGATGCGTTTTTAAATGTAATACTTCCAGGGATTGAGATATAAAATCCCATCTCTATACATTTCTTAGCCATTTCATAATCGCCAGAAAAACAGTGGATAATTCCTCCGCAAGCCTCTGCCCTTTCAGACTTCAGAATCTCGAGGGTTTCCTGATGAGCTTCTCGATCATGAATGACAATAGGTAGTTTAAGTTCTTTTGCTAATCCAATCTGTTCTCTAAATCTTTTAAGCTGAATATCTTTTGGAGAAAGGTTTCTATAAAAGTCTAAACCAATTTCTCCATAAGCTTTGACCTTTTTGTTTTGACAAAGCACTTTTAACATTGGATAGGTTTCCTCATCAATCTCTTTTGCATTGTGTGGATGAACCCCAAGTATAGCAAAGATAAAAGGGTAGGTTTCAGAGAGTCTAAGCGCCTTTGGCCAATCCTTTTTTTCAGTTCCAACCGTAAAAATATACTCAACCCCTGAATCTCGAGCTCTCATAATGACTGCTTCGAGATCTTTATTAAAATCAGGCATTTCAAGATGGGCGTGGGAATCGATAAGCATAAGCATGGTTTAATATGTTGGGAAAAAAATGAGCAAAACAGTTTATCCCATCATTCCTTTTTTGGAGATCTATTATTTATTTTCTTCTTTAACCTTATTAAAGTAATTTATCAATGCCTTTGCTAATGCCTTTGATTGGATAAGTATAGAGACTTCGTTATTATTCGTCAAGGCATAAAAAGTCCAATTTGTGCTTCCAACAAGAGAGAATTCTTCATCTACTGTCATCCATTTCGCATGAGTTGTTTTTAAGGGATTATCAAAAAAGACCTTTACTCCGCCTCGAGAGAGAATTTTTCCTGTATGGCGATTCCTTTCAGTTGTTCTATCCCTACCTTCTCTCACCTCTAAGATTACTTCTACATTAACTCCTCGTTTCTTAGCCTCTATAAGCTCATGGATCAAGAGGTTGGAAGGGGTATTTGGGTATTTATCATAATAACCCATTTCAAACATCATTACATAGATAGAAGACCTTGCCCCCTTAATTAATCTTTTTGCAATTTCAAAATACTTTTCATTTACAACAACTTGGATTTCCTCAGCTGACAGGGCTAAAGAGATTCCAGACGGAAAAATTATAATCAAAAGAATGAAATATAGTAATGTTTTGATCAATAATTTCTTTTCTAATGTTCTCATTTATTTTTAAACCCTTTATTTTTTCTGTAATGAAATCATCTTTGGTTGATCTTTCATTTGTTCGAATTCGGGATCTTTGTGAACCATTATAGAATCAGTTTCTATTACTGTTGCTATGATCCAACTATCAGCTACTGATAATCTCTTAGTTGGTTTGATCTCAGAAGCATAGTTGTATAAATACTTTTTCCTCTACCACGAAAAGCAGATATGAGGTCCTTAAGAATTGGAATTACACGAATCGCGTTTCCCTCGATAACCCATTCAATTTCTGAATTAGATTCGATAATGTTTTCATGAAATAACTCCTAAAAACAAAATTTATTTAAAAAATACAATAAATTTTAGAAAATTGAAAGAATACTGTTTCATAAATTTGAGAAAGTCCTTTTTGTATGAGAGGGTAATATGTGTCCATTTATAATTTTAATTTTCTAACAATTTCTTTAGGGAAAATATGTGGGGAAGCCCTTGTGATCTACCGAATATCTATTGGAGATTAAATTATTTTTACTTTTTCAGAGATCTCTACTCTTTCAAATGAAAGATGAACTAGCCCGTCGGAGACGGTCCATAATTGCACGTCCAAGTCCAACTTCTGGAATGGGTTCTGCGAAAATGAGATCCAAACCTAAATTATCGAGACGTCTTATGGCTGAAAAGAGATTTGCTGCTGCCTCTCTTAAATCCCCATTCTTAGAAAGGATTTCAATATGAGAAAAGGGGATAAGCGAATTTGGTTCCTTAAAGGCAAGAAGTCCTATCTTTTTGTCTTTTAGATTCTTCTTAATCTCTTCTTTCCAATCGAGTAAAATTGGAGTTCGTGGAGCATAGTGCCGTGGAAGCATTCCAGGAGCAATGGGCTTGATATGATTTTTAATGTCAAGCTCTACTTTTCCGATAATAGCCTCAATCTCTTCAAGAGGAATTCCTCCTGGTCTTAACAGCTTTGGTTTTTCTTCGGCAAAAGAGATGATGGTCGACTCCACCCCCACTTCACATGGGCCTCCATCGAGAATAAAATCGATTTGATCGCCCAATTGTTCACGCACATGTTCAGCTTTAGTTGGGCTTAAATAACCAAAAGGATTTGCACTTGGTCCCACAATTGGAGTCCCTGCAAATTTAATCAATTTTAATGTCATTTCGTGTTTTGGCATTCTCACTGCCACTGTTTGAAGTCCAGAAGTAACAATATCAGGCACATTATCTTTTTTAAAAAGTACAATTGTTAATGGCCCTGGCCAGAAACGCTCAATCAATCTTTCTGCATTATATGGGACCTCTTTGACCAATTTATTAATTTCGGATTGATCTCCAATATGAACAATTAATGGATCAAAATATGGTCTATTTTTAACTTCAAATACTCGAGCAATAGCTATGGGATTGAAGGCATCCGCTCCAAGACCATAAACGGTTTCTGTGGGGAAGGCAACAAGGCCTCCTCTTCTTATGATTTCTGCTGCCTTATGAATCGAATCATCGCTCATTTTTGGATTCTCTGAGTTTCCTTGATTTTTCCTCCAAATCCTTTCTCATCTTCTCTCTAAATTCATCAAGCTTCTTGGCTATCTCAGGATATTTAATGGAAAGAATCTCACAGGCAAGATAGGCTGCATTCTTTGTCCCATCGATCCCAACTGTGGCCACTGGAATACCCGGGGGCATCTGAACAGTGGAATAGAGGGCATCCACCCCATCGAGGGCTCCAGATTTCAGAGGGACACCGATGACAGGCAAGGTCGTAAGGGCAGCCAACATCCCTGCCAGATGAGCTGCCATTCCAGCCCCTGCTATAATCACTTCGATTCCCCGTTGCCTTGCCGTTTTTGCATAATTGGCTGTCTTTTCAGGTAACCGATGAGCAGAGCTTATATCTATCTCATATGGGACGCCCATCTCTTTTAAAACCTCTGCCGCTTTCTCCATTATTGGTAGATCGCTTTCACTTCCCATCAAAATCCCAACCAATGGCTTTTCCATAAAACTCATCCTCCTCGAAATATTAGATTCAAAATAGCAGATTTGAGATTTTTTACTCTAAAATTTATGACTTATAATGATTTGATATTATATTAAAAAATTAATGGCTTATTCACAATAGAATAATTGAAAAAATCTATTTTTTGAATGGAAGGACCCATATTAGTATCGTCGGAATATAGCAAAAAATAAGAGAAATAATTACATAGGGGATTGAATAACTAAAAAACTCCTTTAATCCTACTTTTATCTTATCCTCCTTCTCAGCAAGATTCTTTGCTACGAATAATGCAGGAGCTCCAGCAATTGTAAGATTACTCCCAAGAGTGCCGGCCCATAAGAGGCTCCAGTAAAGGGGCCAAGGATTTAATCCAGCTTCCTTGCCAAGATCTCTTATTACATAAAGCATAGTAAGTATATATGCATCATGTTCAATAATTCCAACAATAGGTGCTGTGATCCAGTAAAGTAAACTGCTTCCAGCGAGAAGGTTTGTTTTTATCAGGGGAGTTAAAAATTTCGCTATGAGATTTATTACCCCTGCATGTTCCAATCCTCCTACCAATGCAAATAAAGAGATGTAAAAAAATATAGCTCTCCAATCCAATTCTGAGAGGACTGATTCAAAATTTGGAATTTCAATATGAGGGAATGACTTTTTAAAAACTTCGAATATAAGTATGAGAGTTAAGGCTCCACATAACGCAATGTATCCAAGATGAACGCCAAAGAGCGGACGGTTGGCCATGGCAATAATTGTAAGAATAAAAACCCCACAGACCACTATAGCAAAACGTTTATCTTTAATATGTTCAAGGTATCTTTCTTCCCTTTTTATTGCTGAGATATCCATCCTTTCATTTTTATATATTTTTGAAAATTTCCAGTAAAAGAAAGATACAGTAAATATGTAAGAAATAAGTAGAATAAAGAATGAAGAAGGTCTACCCAAATACCATAAGAAATCCATAAATTCAATTCCTGATACGCTGTGAAGCATCTGAGGTGGAAGATCACCCAAAAGCAATGCTGTCCCCATAAAGTTTGCACATAGACCCATAAATAAAATTGGCCCAAAGCTTTGGAATTTAAATCGTCTTGAGGCATGAAATATAACAGGTGCAAACATTAAGACAACCACAACATTATCAATAAACATTGAGATGAATCCAGCCAGCATTCCAATGGATGTCACAAAAATAGCTACACTGCCTTTCGAACACCTTAAGGCAACTGATGCTAAAAATTCTGGGACTCCTGTCTTACCAAAATAACCTGCAATGATCCAGATGCTTAAAAGAATTAAGATGACATTCCAATCAACAAACTTAAAGGCTTGAACCTCTGTCATCACCCCAAAGAGGATCATGGCAAAAATGCCTAAGAGGGCAGCAATAACACTATCAATCCAACCTGTTATAACGAGGAATATGCTTCCTAAGAAGATAAGGCTTGAGATTATGTGAAGAGATTCCACTTTTTTGTTAATTAATCCACAAGTCTGTCTTTTTAAAATCTCATATAATTAAATAACGCCCATTCCTTTGAGCACAGAGAGCATAACAGCTGCAGCCATGACTGAGCCTACTTGTCCTCCAGTGTTTGCTCCCATTGCATGCATGAGTAAATAATTTTTTGGATTATATTTCTGGCCTTCTCTTTGAACAACCCTTGCTGACATAGGATAGGCTGAAATCCCTGCAGCACCAATCAAAGGATTGACCTTTCCTCCTGTGAGTATCTTCATGACTTTTCCAAAGAGAACACCACATGCTGTATCGAGGCAGATTGCGAGAAAACCTAAACCCAATACAATTAATGTTTGTGGTTTTAAAAATATCCTACCATCCATTGTTGCGCCGATTGAGATTCCCAAAAGTAATGTAACAATGTTAGGAATTTCATTTTCGGCTGCCTTGGTTAGTCGACTTACCACTCCACACTCTTTCATTAGGTTTCCAAGCATGATTGTTCCTAAAAGTGGGAGTCCTCTTGGTGCAATGAGTCCTCCAATGACTGTTACAACAAGAGGGAATAATATCTTTGTTGTTTTTGAAACTGATTTTCTCACAATTCCCATATTAATAATTTTCTCTTCTTTTGTTGTAAGTATCTTCATAATTGGAGGTTGAATAACCGGGACAAGCGACATATAGGAATAGGCAGCTACCGAGACAGCACCCAAAAGATGGGGTGCATATTTAGATGTTACATAGATCGCAGTTGGGCCATCACAAGCGCCAATAATCCCAATGGCCACTGCATCTTTTTGAGGAAACCCAAGGGCAAGGGCTAATGCCAAGGTTAAAAATATTCCAAACTGCCCTGCAGCACCCAAAAGGAATATTTTTGGATTTTCAAGAAGAGGTCCAAAATCTGTCATAGCACCAATCCCAACAAAAATAAGCAGAGGAAATAATTCAGTCATGATTCCTGCATCATAAATAATTCTTAAAAAACCTTCCTCCTCCATAAGGCCTGCTAATGGAATATTGACCAATATACATCCAAACCCTATTGGAACAAGGAGCAAAGGTTCAAAGTCCTTTTTAATACCCAGGTAAAGAAGAACACATCCGACTAATATCATTACTGGGTTAGACCAATGAAGATTTGTAAATCCAGCAATAAGTCCGTTTAGTCCGCTTACAATTGCATCTCCCATTTTCTCTATACCTCCTCAGATAATTTCCTATTTATTTTCTTCTTCTTTCTTATATGGAAAGGCACTTTTAAGAATACTCATTAAAAGGCTGAGGATCCAAAGGGTTAGAAGAGTTCCTCCCATTCCTACAACAATCATCGTAATGGCAAATGTAAAATTATCCATATTATATTATCCCCCTTCATACCAAAATTAAACATTTCTCTTATATCATTTCAGAATTATAATTTCAATAGAAAAGTGATTTTTTTAACAAGCATTTAATTTTCATTATTTTTTCTTAAATTTCAAAATCTTAGATCTTCTTATGATTTCTTTTTTGAAACTCCTTTGCCTGAAACATGAAGGCTTCAAGGCGGGTCAGGGTGTTGGTCTGTTCTTGACCATCATAGGCCATATTAAGAATTGGAATATTATTATTTTCTTCACGATATCTTTTTAAAATGGTACTAACTATTGTTCCAGGCATACATGTAAATGGCATAATATTTATAATTCCACATGCTCCACGCTTTGCGAAATCTATTGTCTTTCCAATAGAAAGGATAGCTTCTCCCTCAAATGATGAATCAAGGTATGGTTTTGCATTCTTAAAAATGGATTTTGTTTTCGGCTCGCCAAAATTTCTTAATTCCCCTTTAAATATTCTTTCAAGTTGATGTTCATCCTTCTTCTGGTAATAATCTGTCAAGAAGACCTTTAAAAGATTTGAAAAGGATTTTTTCTGGAGACTTTTCCCCTTAGCAATTGTATTCACATATAGAATCCATTCTGTAAGGGGAGCAATCCAGGCTTCTCCTCCAAACCTTTCAACCTTTCTAATAACATCTTCATTGGCAAATCGATTCAATCTTACAAAGATTTCTCCAACAATACCAATTAGTGGTTTTGTTCCTGGGTTGATAAGTTCAATTCGATTAAAGGCCTCAATAATTTCTTTTAGAACTTCTTCAATATTTCCTCTATTTCTTATGGTCGAGCAGACTTTATCAAGACTTTCTTGATAAACCTTATCTGTTTCTCCTTTTATCTTTTCATATGGTCTTGTCTCGAGAAGTTTTTTTATCAAAAGATCGACAGCAACAATTCCTTGCCAACCGAGTCTTGTAAAATCTGAACCCATTATCCCAAGGTCATTATAAAGTGTTTCATCCTGATTTGGAGAGTAGATTGGAACATGTTGGAAACCAAGCTCATCAAGGATTAAGCGATGAAAACGGTGGTACTGACCAAATCGACATGGACCATTTCCTGAAGGCATAAAGAAGGCTGCTCTTTTATGATCAAAATTAGGGTCTTTTAAAAGCTTCACCATATCACCTGTTGTAATAATACAAGGATAACATTCCTTTCCAGATGTGAATTTTCTACCCCAGTAAAGGGTTTCTTCATCTGACTCTGGAAAGACCTCTGCTTCAACACCACAAGCCTTAAAAGCCGCAGCAACCGCAAAAGAATGATCACACATATAGGGGATATAAATTTTTTTGGACCGATCTGTTTTTGGATTTTCTCTCATTTTAGGTGATACTTTAATCGATTTAATATTTTTAAGACTATCAAGGAAGGCTTCGCATCGAGTGATTGCCCCTGCGTCAGCACTATGTTCATCAATCTCAAGTTGAAGATAAGGTTTACCTTTTGATATCTCTCTAAAGAAGTGACTTATAAAAGAATCAGGACCACAACCAAAGTTGGTAATATATACAGCAAATAGTCTTGGGTCTTCATTTATAATCCTTGCAGCTGAAAGAATTCTCTGGCCATATCGCCAATACATCTCCCGAATCTCTCGAGAGGGAGGCACTGAATCCAATGGAAGAAAATCCATTGGAATTGGCAAAACACCCAAATCTCTTAGCTTTTTAGGGATATCGAGATTTACTCCAGGATCACATGAGTTATAAGGCCTTCCAACAATCACCATTACCTTCTGATCAGGACTTATTTGATCAAGTATTTCCTTTCCACGATTTAAAATGGATTGGTAGAATTGGAATTGAAATCTTTCTGCCTTCTCAAAGGCCTCCTTCACCTTTTTTGAACCTCTTTTTAGTTCTTTACCAAATTTGATTAATTCCTTTTCTAAATGATCCCTTCCAAAACCGAAGTGAAAAATAGGTTGAAGCACCTCAGCACCAGCCTTTTTAAAATCGATTGAGGAGTGAACAGCATATGGAAATGCCTGAGCATAAGGACAAGCAGTACTATTTTGAATATCGGGATGGGGTGGTTTCAGGTTCACAATGCTTGGAAGGAATATCTTTTTTACACCTTTTTCAAGTAAATTAAGAACATGACCATGGCTTACTTTTATAGGAAAACATGTTTCCGCAACAACATTTTCTACACCCTTACGAATGAGTTCTTTATTGGTTGGATCTGAAAGAATAACCCGATAACCTAACTCCCCAAAAAATGCATTCCAGAAAGGAAACATCTCATGAAGATATAGAATCCTCGGTATTCCAATTTCAGGAGAATCATCCGAAAGCTTTTCTTCTGTCTCATATGGAGCAAATAGCATTTTTTCTCTTTCTTCGAATAGATCAGGAATATTTGCCCCTTTAGATCTTTTAATAACATCATATTTTTCACATCGACTTCCATAAAATAGAGGTTTTTCACCTTCGATACTTACCTTTCTAATAAGGCAGAGATTTGGACAACCTTTACATTCAAAAGAGGACTGCTCATATCGGCGTTTGCTAAGGTCAAAACCTTTAAAATTTGATTTCTCCCAAGTTCTCTCTTCCATTGCAAGGATAGCAACTCCAATTGCTCCTGTGACATCATGATTTTCAGGAACTATAATCTTTTTACCCAAAATACTTTCAAAAGCAGCAACAACCCCTTTGTTAAAGGCTGTTCCTCCTTGAAAGAATATACGATCTCCAATCCGGCGATCACCAACAACACGATTAAGATAATTCTGAACAATTGAGTAACTTAGGCCTGCAACCAAGTCATCCTTTTTTGCCCCCTTTTGCTGATGATGAACAAGATCAGATTCGATAAAGACTGTACATCTTTCCCCCATTCTTACAGGATTTTCAGCAGATAAGGCAAGTGCTCCGAATTCATTTTTAATTGATATATCAAGCTTTTCAGCCTGTTCCTCGAGAAATGATCCAGTACCTGCTGCACACACCTTATTCATCTCAAAGTCCACTACCACTCCATTATCAATACTTATATATTTAGAGTCCTGTCCACCAATCTCAAAGATTGTATCCACTTTTGGATCAATATTGATAGCAGCAGTTGCTTGTGCTGTAATCTCATTTCTAACAATATCAGCTCCCACAAAGTCTGCCGTAAGGTATCTACCTGATCCGGTAGTCCCAACACCTTTTATCTCAACCCTATCACCAATCTCTTGACCAATTTCTTCAAGGCCTATACGGATGGCTTCAATTGGACGGCCAGCTGTCATCAGATAGCGTTTGGAAATGACCCTTTTTTCCTTATCTATTACAACGAGGTTAGTACTTATTGAGCCTACATCCAGACCAAGGTAGGCTTCTATCTTTTTATCTGGTGGAATGGAAATTGGAGTCTTTTGGGGATTCGGCTTTTGAAGATGATGTTCTGAAAGACATAAGGGTTTAAGAGGAGTTTCTATTTCCTCGTGTTCGTCGAGATATTCTTTCAGAGGTTCTAAATCTAATCTTTCTATTTTCTTACTATTTTGATCCTCCATAGATATTAGAATAGAACCGATAGCACCCATTGAAGCAAAATATTTTGGAATGATTAATTCTCCATCTGCAAGCTCGAGGACATCTTGAAATGCCTTCCTCATTCCTACATTTGCGGCCACTCCTCCTTGAAATACCACGGGCTTTAAAAATGCCTTTCCTTTTCCAATATTGCTCTTAAAATTTCTTGCAAGCGCATAACAGAGCCCCGCAACTATATCATAATCGGGTGTTGCAATCTGCTGGAGGTGAATCATGTCTGACTTTGCAAAGACACTACAGCGGCCTGCAATGCGAGGAGGGTTTTTGGATTTTAATGCCAATTGTCCAAATTCCTCTATTGTAAGACCAAGACGAGAAGCCTGTTGGTCGAGGAAGCTTCCTGTTCCTGCTGCACAGAGCGTATTCATTGAAAAATCGCTTATTTTAGGCTTACCATTTTCTTTCTCAATTATGATTAATTTAGAATCCTCACCACCAATGTCGATAATTGTTTTTACATCAGGATAGAAATGTGAAACTGCTCGAGCCTGGGCAATAATCTCATTTACAAAATTTCCACCCAAAATTTCTGATAAAATTTTTCCTCCAATGCCAGTAAAAGAAAGGCTTTGAAAAGCATCAGCTGGTATACGTTTAAGGATTTCTTCCAAAATATTTTTTACAGTTAAAAGAGGTTGACCCTTCAACCGCGTGTAATGTTCTTCTATAACCTCTTTTTGATCATTCATTATCACTGTATTTGCGCTTACCGAGCCAACATCAATCCCTAAATATAATTTTTTCATAGGAAGTGAATCACCTCTAATGAAAATTTTTATTAAAAATTCTAATTGATTTAAACCTATGATTTCAAGATCATTTTCACAATTATCATTTTTTTAAATCGTATTTAGTATTTTTTTAAAAAATAAGTTATAAAAAGTCAAAGATGATTATTTCGGTCGGTATTGATATTGGTTCTGCTTTTTCAAAAGGAATTGCTCTAAAGGATGGAGATATTGTTGCTTCTTTTGAAACCCCATCTGGAGGAGATTTTAAACTAACTGCTGAAAGGATAAGAGAAAATTTGCTTCTTAAAATTGGTCAAGACTTAAATAGAAAAGTTAAAATACATATCGTTGCCACTGGATTTGGGTCAAAAATGGTAGGTTTTGCAGATGAAATAAAAACAGAGATTATTTGCATAGCCAAAAGTGTTTCAAATCTTCTTCCCTCAGTTAGAACTGTTGTAGATGTAGGAGATCTTTATACAAAGGTTCTAAGAATGGATAATCAGGGAAACATTAATAATTTTATCCTAAGTGGAAAATGCGCTGGAGGGAGCGGAAGAATACTTCAGATTATTTCAAAGGTACTTCAAGTAAAATTAGATGATATTGGAGAATTATCTTTAAGATCTAAGAAGAGAGTGGATTTTAGCACTGGATGTGCTGTGTTTTCTGAATCTGAAGCCATCTCGAGGATTGCAGAAGGAGCCAGGAAAGAAGATTTATTAGCAGGCCTTCATCGCTCTCTCGCATCCCAGATTAATAGTTTAATTGAAAGGGTTGGACCAGAGATGGATATGGCTATGGTTGGAGGAGGAGCAAAAGATATAGGCCTTGTAGAGGCATTAAAAGAAATAAGAGGACATAAAATATTAGTGCCTTCTATGCCACAGATGATAGGGGCATTAGGTGCAGCCCTTATCGCAAAGGATTTCTTTATGAGATCTTCTGAGTGAGGATTAAATTGATACATTTTTTTAATTTAGCTATATTTAAGTTAAATTCAAGTTGAGCTATTTATGAATTTGAAGCTGATTCATTGTGATGTAGGCCTCAATCATTAAAATTAATTTAAAGGAATCGCCTCAATTTGTTATATTTTAAAAAATCTTAGGAGAACATAAATGAATTACCATAAAAATAATATTTTTGAAGAGATATTTAGGCTTTACAGGGATTATGGATCGAGGGTAAAAAGATTAAATGAGGAAGGGAAAAAAATTATTGGTTATGTTTGTTCATTCGTTCCATTGGAAATTATTCATGCATCAGGATGCATACCCTTCAGAATAAGAGGAGATTTGAATGAGCCTGTTACAAAGGCAGATTCTATTCTTGAACCAATTATATGTCCATACTATAGAAGTTGTTTTGAGTTATGTTTGAAAGAGAGGTATAATTTTCTTTCAGGAATTGTTATACCTCATGCCTGTGATAGTATGGTAAGAAGCTACAGTGTTTGGAGTTATTCTTTACCCTATTCTTATTTCCATTTTGTAAATGTCCCCACAGTTTGTGGAGAGTCTTCATTTGAGTTTTTTAATTCAGAACTAAAGACATTTATAAAGAGTCTTGAAAGATTTTTAAATACAAAGATAACAGAAGATGATCTCCGAAGGGCAATAAGGATTTATAATATGAATAGAGATCTAATAAAAAACATTTATGAATTTAGAAAAACTTCTCCTCCATTGATCTCTGGAACAGAATTGATCATGACCTTGATCGTAGGTTGTAGTTTACCTGTTGAAGAGGCAAATCAACTTTTTGATGAAGTTATAAAAGAGTTAAAAATTCGGAAATCATCCCCTCTTAGAAAAGGTCCAAGGATACTTATTGATGGACCATGTCTTGACAATATCGAATTGATAAAGCTTGTTGAAGATCTTGGAGGAAATGTTGTTGCAGATACTATATGCTATGGAACAAGAGATCAATTTCCAATGACAGATGAAACAAAGAATCCTATCGAAGCATTGGCTGAAAGATATCTTGATAAGCTTAATTGTCCAAAGACCTACAGGGAAAATAAGGCAGGAAGCTTTGAAGGGGATATTGCCAATCGCTTCTGGGATATTGGAAAATATGCAAAGCAATTCAATGTTGATGGAGCTATCCTTTATATTTATAAATATTGTGATCCTTTTGGTTTTGAAGTTCCTGCCCGAAAGGCTTATTATAATTCTATCAATGTTCCTCTTCTCCATATAGAGGATATCTATTCCTCAGGAACAATAGGTCAACTTAGAACAAGGATACAAGCCTTTTTAGAGATGATTGAATAAACCGATTGGAGGTTCAAATAATGGTGGATGAAAAAAAAGATATAAAACCTAAGAAGAGGTCTACTGCAACACGTGCAGCAGCATCCATTGGCCCAATGGTAAAGGAATTTATTACAGGAACACTTAAAGCACGGGCAGAAGGAAAGCAGAAATTGGCCTATACATTTATTGTTTGTCACCATGATGAGATTTTAAGAGCGATGGATGTTGTGCCACTCTGGACAGAGAATTTTGCAGGTATATGTGGAGCAAAAAGGGATGCAGAAAGATTTCTTCAAAGAGCAGAATCTCTTGGCCTTTCCCGTTCACTTTGCACCTATGCATTATGCGGAATTGGTTTTGATCAATGGAGAGAGGAGTTGGGAGATATGCCTCCTAATGCCCCATGGGGAGGTTTGGCAAGGCCTGATTTTATGATATCAAGTGGACAGATTTTATGTGATCCAAGAACAAAATGGTATCAGGCCTCACAACAATTCATGCCTGATGTTCCAATTTATAATATTGATCTTCCATATCCTTTATTTCAAAGGGATAGAGACCATAGGGAGGTTTGGGATTATTATCATAAATATATTGTAAAACAGTTACGTGGACTTATATCCTTTCTCGAAGAGCAAACAAAGAAAAAGATGGATTATGATCGTTTGAGTGAGCTTGTTGATTTGACTGATAGGACATGGAATCTTATTGATGAAACCTATAGCCTTAGAAAGGCAATTCCATGCCCTATGGGCACAGGCGATGCTATGAATACAATGGTTCCACTATGCTTTATGATGGCAACAGAAACTGCATATAACTTCTTTCTGGATCTAAAAAAGGAATTAGAAGAGAAGATTGCTAAGGGTGAAGGTGAGGTCGAAAATGAAAAATATAGACTTATGTGGGGAGGAGGATTGCCTTCTTGGTATGCCTTAAATGATTTTAATTATTTTAATAGCAAAGGCGCTTCTTTTCCTGTAGAAACCACCTATCGAATGGTTGTTAATCTAAATGAAATGGATATCCCTCAAACAAATGATCCTGTTGAGCATATTGCCTGGAGATGGCTTGGATTCTGGACTTTCTGGTATGATAAGGCAAAACAGAGGCCTGATTCAGAGCCAGATGTCGAAAGACTTATAAACTGGATTGAGGAATATAAGATTGATGGGATAGTAATGCATGAGGCATTTTCCTGCAGAACTTGGCATGTAGGACTTCTCTGGCAACTCCATCAGCTTAGTAAGATCTATAAACCTATACCTATTTTTGAGATAGGAAAAGATGGGGAAAAAAGGAAGGTATATCGAGAACTTCCTTCACTTGTATTGGAAAGCGATATTATTGATATAACTTCCTATTCTGAAGTTGATACAAGAAATAAGATAGATGCATTCATAGAAACCCTCGAATCAATTCGATTAAATCGAGCAAACTAAGAATGCTAATCTTATTAAACTTTTTATGATTCAGAAGGGATCGATCCATCCAAGGTCATAATTTATGGAATTGTACTTTGCAGGAATTGATATTGGTTCAACAATGACAAAGGTTGTTATTCTTAAAGACGGAATAATTACTTCAATTATTGGACCTACTGGTCCTGAGCACAAAAGACTCGCCAATAAAGTGATGGAAGATGCCCTTAAAAAATCGAATCTTACTCTCGATGAAATTGCCTATATAGTGGCTACAGGATATGGTAGAATTAATGTCCCTTTCTCTGATAAACAAATTACTGAGATTACATGTCATGCGAAAGGAGTGAAATACCTTTTCCCTAAAGCACGAACCATTATCGATATTGGAGGGCAGGATGTGAAGGGAATAAAGATTGATGGGAATGGTAGGGTGAATGATTTCGTTATGAATGATAAGTGTGCAGCAGGAACAGGACGATTCATAGAAGTAATTGCTCATACACTTGGAATAGAACTTAGTGATGTAGGAGATATATCACTTAAGAGTCGAAATCCTTCTACTATCAGTAATATTTGCACAATATGGGCTCAACAAGAGGTTGCGGCGAGCTTAGCTGAAGGGATACCTGTATCGGATATTCTTGCAGGCATCCATCGTTCTCTTGCGGATAGGATTGTTAGGTTAATTTCTCGGCTAAAGATAGAAGATGAGATTATTGTAACAGGGGGTGGAGCCAAAAATAAGGGTCTTATTTATGCAATTAGTGGATTATTGGATAGAGAGCTAAGGGTTCCTAATGAACCACTTATTACAGGAGCTCTTGGAGCTGCTTTAATGGGAAAAGAGATTTTAGAGAGGTCTATAAAAAGTAATATTCCAATTGAGAAGAGAAAAAGAATCTTAGAAGAGGTTGAGGTTTAAAAATTAGTAAAAAATTTTTCTTGACAAAAAATGAATATCTGTTAGACTTTCTACGTCTAAATCTTAATGAAAGGGGGTGAAGAAGGAATGAAAAGGTTAGTAAGTATTGGGGTCCTGATGGCTTTTCTTCTATCTATACTTGTGGTGGCTGGTGTTTTTGCTCAGCAGAAGGCAGCAAAGGATGAGTATGTATTCAAAGTTGGGTATGGGGATGTAAAATTCAATCATAAGAACCATGTAGATAAGGTTAAGATTGATTGCAAAAAATGCCACCACACAGGAGAATTCAAATCGTGCAAGGAGTGCCATAAGGCCAAAGCAGAAGGAAAGGCAGTTTCTGCAAAAGATGCCTTTCATAAGGATTGCAAAGGATGTCATGACGAAGCCAAAAAGGCAAAAAAAGCTGCTGGACCAACTGCTTGTACTCAATGCCATGTAAAAGCTAAAAAATAGTAAAGTGTTAAATCAATTAAGAAAAATCGGGACTGTTACTAATTGGGTAGCCTAAAAAGGCTACCCAATTTTATTTTAATAAGAAGAGATTTTATTTAAACCTGAATATAAAAAATCACTTTAAGTCTGAAAGAATAAGATTTAAAGAGGATTTTTATCACAGAAGCAGCCAAATGTATTGGTTGGGCAACATTTTGGCATCTCGTCTAAAAGGACACACCTTCCACAGAGTTCCCCTGGCACTTTAACCCCATGACAAGGAATGATCATAGCTGGACAAATATAATCGCATCCCCTGCAAAGACGACACGTCTCAGGTCTTTTATTAAATGGCATGCTTATTTTTCTTTTAGTCCCTCTTCCTGCAAAACCAAGCGCTTTTCCATCCATCTGTTCATAACACATCCTAATACATAGGCCACAGAGAATACATCGGTTGTCTTCCATTGGAAACCTAACCTTAAGAATACCCATTCGGGCAGCAATATCCTGTGCAATTTTGACATTAGGTGCACTTGAAACTAAGAGCTCTGCTAACATCTTCCTTGCACGAATAATCCTTGGAGATTTTGTTTGAACATTCATTCCTTCTCTAACCCTATAAGTACATGAAGTATCGATAAAAGGTTTACCACCATCTTGGCTAATCTCAACTACACAGATTCGACACCCTCCATAGGGAGAAAGATGCTCTGCATAGCATAAGGTGGGGATATGAATTCCAACAGTGCGAGCTGCTTGTAGAATGGTACTTCCTTCTTCAGCATCCACTGATATTCCATCAATTGTGATATTAACGGTTTTTATCTCCATAGTTTTCCTCTCTAATTTTTTCTGTTAGAATTTTTTCCTTTTAAAAGAGGATAACTTCTAACAGGTATTAATTAACAATGATAGCATTGTTTTTACAGACCTCCCTACAAGATCCACATTTTATGCAAAGTTCTGAAATAATATGATAAACTTCTTTCTTCTCTCCTTCGATAGCTTTTGTCGGACAAATCTTTGCACAAGCACCACATCCTATACAATTTGTTTCTGAGATTGAGTAGTGAATGAGCGGGATACAAACACCTGCTGGGCATCTCTTATCGAGGTGGGCTTCAAATTCAGGTCGAAAATATTTCAATGCAGATAGGACAGGGTTTGGAGCTGTTTTACCCAATCCACAAAGGGAAGTATCTGCAACAACTTGGCCAAGCTCCTCAAGGAGGTATAAACTTTCTTCATCTCCTTTTCCTTCGGTTAGGTTTTCCAAAATTTGAGACATTCTTTTTAATCCTTCTCGACATGGAAGGCATTTGCCACATGATTCCTCTTCGAGGAAATGGATGAAATACTTTGCCACATCTACCATACAAGTTCCTTCGTCCATCACAATCATTCCACCTGACCCCATCATTGAGCCGACCTCTTTAAGACTATCAAAATCGACTGGTAAATTGAATAAAGAGACAGGGATACATCCTCCTGAAGGACCTCCTGTCTGAACAGCTTTAATGGGTTTCCCGTCCTTTGGTCCCCCACCTATGTCAAAAACAATTTCCTTTAGAGTGATTCCCATTGGAACTTCTACCAATCCTGTATTTTTTACCTTTCCAACTAAAGAAAATATTTTTGTTCCCTTACTTTTTTCGGTTCCAATGGAAGAAAACCATTTACTTCCGTTTTTAATAATGAGAGGTATATTTGCCCAGGTTTCAACGTTGTTAATGTTTGTGGGTTTTCCCCATAGCCCTTCCTCAACTGCATGAATCTGTTTACTTCTGGGTTCCCCAGCTCTTCCTTCTATTGATGCTATCAATGCAGTTGATTCTCCACAGACGAAAGCTCCACCTCCTTTTGCAATCTCTACATCAAAACTGAAGTCAGTACCTAAAATGTTATCACCCAACAGTCCAGCTTTTCTTGCCTGTTTAATGGCTATTTCTGCATTTTTACAAGCGAGAGGATATTCATGTCTCACATAAATATACCCATATCTTCCTCCGATTGCATAAGCTCCGATAAGCATTCCTTCTAAGATAGAATGAGGATTTCCTTCCAAAAGGCTTCGATCCATATAGGCCCCGGGATCACCTTCATCGCAGTTACAGATAATATACTTAAGTTTCCCAGTGGCATTACGACACTCTTCCCATTTTTTACCTGTGGGAAATCCTGCTCCTCCTCTTCCGCGAAGGCCAGAGGCTTTTACCTCATCAATAATTTGTTGAGGTTCCATTTCAAAGAGGGCTTTAGAAAAAGACTGATATCCACCCAACATAATATAATCTTCTATCTTAGTTGGTTCGATAAGACCATTATTGGCTAAGATTAAACGCTTCTGTGCTTTATAAAAAGGAATATCTTTTTCCGAGATAAATCTACTTTTTGTCATCGAGTCTTCATAGAGAAGATGTTCAAGAATCTTTCCCTTCTTTATAGTCTCTGAAAGGATTAGAGGAACATCTTTTTCCTTAACTCTTTGATAAAAGATTTCCTGAGGTTGAATGGTTACGATTGGCCCTCTCTCGCAGAACCCCCTACAACCTGTGAATCTTAATTTTATTTTTTGATACCCATTCTCTTTAATAGTCTTAATAAAACGATCTTTTATATTCTTACAACCATATGCATGACATCCTGTACCACCACAGACAGATATAATCGTTTCAAATTCATCCTGTTTCCTAAGTATATCTTTTCTCCATTTCTCCAAATCAGACAGAGATTTTATTTTCCTCATGACCTTCCCCCACTCTTTTTAGTGTTTTTGCTTAACTTTTCGATCATCCTCTTTGCTTTAAGAGGACTCATATCCCCATAAAATTTTCCGTCAATCATCATAACTGGTCCTATAGCACATACACCTAAACAGTTGACTGTATTTAAGGAAAATTTTCTATCTGGAGTGGTCTCCCCAGGCTTAATCTTTAATAGACTTCTTATCTCTCTTAAAATTTTTGGACCTCCTCTTACATGGCATGCAGTTCCCAAACAAATTGTAATTGAATGCTTACCTTTAGGGATAAGACTAAAAGATTTGTAAAAAGTGGCCACTCCATAAATTTCATTCAAATTCATACGAAGTCTTGAGGCTATTATTTTTAAAGCCTCTTCAGGTAAAAATTGATATCGGTCTTGAATGTCATGAAGAATGCTGATAAGGGCTGTTCTTTTTTCTTGGTATTTTTCAATAATTTTATTTACGTTTACAATATCCATTTTTTCCTCCACAACATTTTTACTAAATTTTCTTTCAAAAAAATAAGTTCTACTTAATTTTTTATCTAAAAAAATATTTTTAAATTTAATTTAAATTTAAAACTAAAAAACACTTCTTGGTGGACTCAACACCCATAAGATAACAGAATCTCCTTTGTTAAGGTTAACCCATTTTGATGGAAATGTCGATCCAATATAAAGGCTATCACCCTCTCTAAGTATTATCCTTTCGTTTTGAATATCGACTTCTAATTCGCCCTTTATTATATAGGCAAATTCATCTCCTTTATGCTTATAGAAATGACCATCAATCTCGACTCCTTGTTTTAAAGTTAATAGATAGGGTTCCATTCTTCTATTTACCACATCTGAAACTAATAGCTGAACTTTAATGCCACTATTTTTTATCTCTGGAAGAGAAATCTCTTGCCTTTCACTCGGTGTGATTAATATTTTCTGGAGAGGTTCTCCATCTCCATTAGTTAAAAAGTAGATTGGTTGAGTATTTAGCTTTTCACTCAATTTAAAAAGACTATCGAGAGAGGGACTAATTAAATTCTTTTCTAATTGAGAAATGAAACTCGGAGTAAGTCCAACCTGTTTTGCTAATTCCTTCTGGGTCATTCCAAGTTTCTTCCTTAAGCTCCTAATCTTTTCTCCAAGGTTACTTGGCCTTCTTCCTCCAATTGTTGGAAAGATTATTTCTTCATCCCATACCTCATAATGTTTTGGAATAAATGCACTTCTTAAAAATCTTCCCTCAATTTTATTTACCTTAAAATATAACTCACCATTTTGCTTTTCCAATTCAATAGCAACTTGAGTAATATGTCTTAGATTAGCTTTAAAAGATGGAGAATGTGCATCTTTTTCCAATACCCAATAGGCAACAGTTTGAAGATCATAAAGTCTCGGACAAGAGTAAGTGAAAAATTTATAAGTTACATTTTCGTCTCCCCATATATCTTGCATTCCAGTTAAACTATCAAAGACATATCTAACTCCTGGTCCTATCTCAACCTCTATACGATCCATGACAACGCGAAATTGAGAGAGATCTTTTGGATTTTCTACTTTTAAAATGTTCCCTTTAAAACCTTCTCTCTCTTTTTCGTAAAATTTATTGAAAAGGGAATCGTTATTCCCTTTCCCACCAGTAAAGCAGTCAAGTAGGGTTAAGTATTCTAAATTAGGTAAATTAGCAAACCGCTTAGTAAGAGTTGAAGGTGAAGTATTGAAACTTACATATACAACTTTATGACCATTTTTTAAATTATGTTCAATAAATCGTCTAAGGAAAATCTCTATGTATGTTCCTGCCTCAACCTCCCAAATAATATTATCACCAGGTTTTAAAAAACCTAAAAGATGATCAATATAATCAAAACCAGAAGAGATTTTAACAGTCATATTTATAATAACTAAATTTAAACCAATTTAATTTAGTATTAATAATTTTTTCATCTTATTTTTACCTTAATTTTCTTAAAAAAGTCAAATCGTTTCTTCGAAGCAAGCTTTGGGGAGGGAGGAATAATCTAAGCTTTCATAAAGTCTTTCAACTTTAACGGAAGTTTCTTCAATCTTTTGATAAATTTCTTCTGGCAGGATAAGGGCTCCACGCAAGACTTCATCCTCAAAGAGATTATGTTTCAGGTAGCTCGGGTAATTCTCCCCGAACCATATCTCTGCCTCCCAGGATTTTTGGTTAAAGAATACGGTTTCAAATTTTAAATCTGAAATCCCAAAGATTTCACCTTTTTTCACATAAGTAAGAATCCCATGATTTGAATAATCTCGATTTGAAAGATTGGCATACATGCATAAAAATTCTCCTCCAAATGCTACTGCTCGTAAAGAAAATACAAATCCTTCTACTTTTGATTCGATATATTCTTGAAGCATGTAGAAGTGATTCCTGATATTTAATTGGATTAAAGATTCAATATCCGAAATTATTTTAAAATCTCTCCCTCCTCTTCCAACTCGGCGCTTAAGCACCAGTTTCCCTTTTCTTTTAAGAAAAGAGTCTGCATCTGAAAGATTATTTGGATCAAAAATGATGGTTTCAGGCATTTGAGCTATGGATTTAATCAACTGGTATTGAACCCATTTATCTTCAAGTCTTAAAGCAGGATGGAATTGGTCTGGAGGTGGGCCATGTCCATCCATCCATATCTTAAAAGGTTTTAGACTTTCAATAAAAGGAAGGCTATGAAGATAATCCTTAAATTTTTTCCCATAAGCTTTAAATGAAATTTCTTCAATCCTTGAAAAGATATCTGAAGATTTCCCGAGATAGACTTGATGAGTAAGGTCATATTCCTGAGCTCCACCTGGAAGACCAATATTGACTTCGATTAGGTAAGGTTTTAATCTGGGTTCAATAATAAAATCAATGCCAAGATACATAAATAAAAATATCCCCCTTCTTTGAATAAAAGAAGGGGGATGAGATTTAAATCTTTTTACCTTCGGGTATATTATTAACAGATTTTCGAATCTGTTTTATTCCAATCATAATTTTATTTTTGATTTAGGGGCTTCCTCTCTTCGTGAGAGGAAGCCCAAGACAGACTTTAACAGGATGCTTTGCATTTGCATGTTGTTGAAAACTTCTTTGACATCTTTTTAATACTCATCTTATTCACCTCCTTTCAATACTCCCCGTGCATAGCACTGAAAAAGGTCAGGTTGGTATATATTGCCAAAGGATTTTGCTCTAAAACGACACCCTCCACGACACTCCTCTAAATAGGGGCAGTCACAGCTTAATTCTTTAATTAATATTCTTGGAATCCTCTCCCAACAGATCCTAAGCCCTTCATCAATTGATCCAACAACCTCTTTACTAAAAAGACTACATTTACAAATTCCACCATTAGGAATTATAGCACAAAGATGGGCTCCACAGGTAGTATTTTTTTCTGATATGTGAAGGCCCCCTCCAAAACCATACTTGAGATATTCACTTGCCTCAGAAGGGTTAACCCAAAGGTCTTGATTATACTCCAATCGTCCGGCAATTGAAGGAGCATCCACATTCCACTCTTTAATTTCTTTGGATTCGATAAGATAGGCCAGTTCATCAAATTCTTTTAAATTTCCGCGGTGTATCATTGTAGCAATAGAAACCATGATATTTTCTGATTTAAGAAAATCAATAGCTTGAATCACCTTTTCAAAAGTTCCTTCTCCTCTCAAAGTCTCGTGTCCTTTTTTCATTCCATCAAGACTTAATTGAACCTCATGAACCCTAAGCCTTTTTGCAACCTCTTTTGTGATTAATGTCCCATTTGAAAGAAGTATTGAACGAAACTCATAATCCCTTAAGATTCTATTTAGCTCCCAAAAGTGGGGATGAAGAAGTGGTTCCCCACCTGATATCAAAAGCCTTAATCCCTGAATCTCTTCAAATTCTTTTAGGACCTTTTTTATTTTTTCAAAAGGGAGGTCTTGGTTTTGACTTACTCCAACATAGCAGTGACAGCATCTTAGGTTACACCGATCGGTTATCTGAAGCTCTAAATAGCGAAGAGAGGGAATAGGTGATGGATTGATCTTTAAATCCCTTATGAGGGGTGAGTCAGATAATTTAATTAAGTTCTCTGAAAGGCAATATTGAATAAATGACTCATCTTCT